>Ga0116227_10000549_pt1 | contig 74227 bp, 41 predicted proteins | sample S1TSphgellanicum_FD_89693 | JGI IMG/M metagenome (GOLD analysis project Ga0116227, IMG submission 89693) | Host-associated microbial communities from peat moss isolated from Minnesota, USA - S1T2_Fb - Sphagnum magellanicum MG | ecosystem: Host-associated > Plants > Peat moss > Unclassified... | reverse complement strand
ACCATTGGTTGGTTTTAGAAACTGTTGTTGTGGACAAAAAGAATACCACTGTGGGGTGGGTATTTGATTTTTTTGTAATACCCATATGCTCTGACTATTTGGAAAAAAAAAACAAATGAAAGAACCATTTGGTTCTGGGTATTTGAAAATTTTCAGAATCAAAAGAATCATTGGGTTAGGGTATTTCATAAAAACAAACAAAATCACAGAATCATTAAAGAACCGGAGTGGGAAATGCGAAGGACCAGCCGAGGGGGGATCGACGGGTTAGAGAATCGGAGTGAGAAATGCGAAGGACCGGCTGGGGGGGATCGACGGGTTAGAGAATCGGAGTGAGAAATGCGAAGGACCGGCCGAGGGGGATTGACGGGTCAGAAAATCAGAGTGAGAAATGCGAAGGACCGGCCGGGGGGGATCGACGGGTTAAAGAACCGAAGTGGAAAATGCAAAGGACCGGCCGAGGGAGTATCGACGGGTTAAAGAACCGGAGTTTGATTTATTTTAAACACACACCTGTGCCTTAGGCACGGGGCACACACTAGTCTATCTATAAAGGAAGGTAGTTTGTTTTGTTTTGTAGTTATGAGATCCACCGAACCAGGATGCTTCCGATCATGTTCTTCTTGGTGTCTTTGGAAAGCTGTCGACAAGGAAGGGTGCATGGGCTTCCTGTTTGGACTTGCGATGCAAAAGTTCTTGAATATTGAATGATTTTTTCACTGAAGATTAAATTAAATCGTACCTGAAATTTTCTGAGGAATTGGACTGTGCCTTGGGTGTTGTCAGAAAGATCTTGATGAGCGGGATTTAATGGAATTTATTTCGGTAAGATTTGAAATCAGAATGTGGTAGATGTGGAATTTTAAAGTGATCTCTGCCGCTGACAATTCAAATAAATTCCAAAAAACCAGGTTTTGGAAGGAAAAATCAGTTGAGGACATCGTAACACCTGGGCCAACGGCGCAGGCCACACTTGTTATTGTTGAAATGCGGATACCATCAAAACAACCAACTTGAATGTTGTTTTTTGCTAGGAGTGGACTACATTTATTACTCTCAGTACTTATGTCATTTAAACCAAAGGGAGGCATATTCAGACAGGTGCAAGTCAGAGCTTTCATGTTCTTCATAAGCAAGAGACTTTTCTAATGTATAGAACTTATTAGTGCTCCAAAAAAAGGGTCATAAAATATCTAAACAGCTACTTACTCCTTCTACCACACTGCAGCTATGGATTGACATTTGGAACAAAGTGTCAGGTCAATGTGGGCTTGAGTAAATACATTCACCACATTGGAGAAATCCATTGAATACCTAACACTTATGGTGCATTCACACTTGATGTTAAGTTTGTTTAAAATGAAAATTAGGTGACATCCTAGTTGGCACCCAATGTTAAACGGACGAGAGCTTAGTAATGTTAAGTGAATGTTAGCTTGATATAGAATGTTTATGGTAAGTAGATGTAAGTCCTAAATGACTAGCATGGTGTTATGGGACTCCACGCTAGAGTCACTAACACCAAGTGTGAACGCACCTATATCTTAACCTCAACCTCAAGGAGAATGCAACCAAATGTTGTCTCTTCATAAAGTCCCACAAGTAGGCAATTTAGATTCCAAACGGTGGCCTTGACTTTATACATGGATTGGCCGCCCAGGGCCAGGGTGAAGTTTGAACCCATGTGGGGCTGGGTATCTGATTTTACCTGCATAAAACATCCACAAAGTTCTTATGAGGGTAACATGGGAAGAATGGCCAAAATGGGGCGAAATGTTATGAGGTCAGAACACTAGTTGGAATGGGCATTTTGTTGGCTTCGCCTACCAAGGCAAGGATATTGGGTTTAGAATTCATTATAGAGTATAGTAGCTTAATGGATTTTGGCCCTTAGGTAATAGGTCTTTTTTTATATGATGATTTCTGAAAGATGATATTTTGGCTTGTGTTGAAACTTGAGATTAGTTACAGAGTTATAATATCTTGAAGGATTTTGGTTTCTTTTAGAGGACTTTTTGAAGATTATATTTTTGCATGATGAAACATTTGAGTTTCCATAATCCTTCTTTTGCCTTAAGATACTTCTTATTGGAAATGGCAAGGCCACAGTGTGACACCCGCTTTGTTTTTTAAAATGCCTTGGCATTTGTAGAGGACAGATTTTGCTTGATTTAGCCAGATTTGGCAACATACAGAACTTATCATAAAAATCTGGCAATCTGGGAGGGGGGAAAAAAAAAAGGAAATCTGGCGAATTTGGGCCATCGTTAAAATCCTTTGTGTAGGTCAAAATCATATTTTTCAAGTCGAAATTTGGCAAAATTTCACCACCAAAAAAAGGACACTGGTACTCAATTTGACAAGTAAAAATTGTTAGTTTCAGTTCGGGTTACTAAGAATTGAATTGGAACCAGGTTCCCAGTTCTATTTAGGTGTGGAACTGGAATTGGACCAGAGATTTTGAAAAATAAAATGATTAGACCCAGGGGGTTAATCACTGGTTCTGTTCCAAGTTAATAAGAGCCAAACCTGTATCACGTCTGATTGTCAGAACTGAAACTGGATTTCTTTTCTTAATGTAGGAGCTGAACCAGTGTTGGCCAGGTATCATAATTTTCTGATATTTGCTGGACCTGGTTTTCACAATGTTGATTCTCATTAATTTGAAAACAGTTGGTTATCATTTGACAAGTCTCACAAACTGATTATTAGTTTTTTTCAAATAAAAAAATCTTAACCAAAATTACAAACAAATTATTGATTTTATTCTTTTTCTTAAAAATCAAAAGAGCATAACCAATGGAGTTATCCCTAGAGTAAGAAAAACAAAGCATACGAACCCTGAGTTTGGTCATACACAGGCGAGATTTTTTTAAAAAACTTGCAAAAAAGTACATTTGGAGGGCGAAACCCAAAAAACCATCAATTTTTGTTGTAAGCGGAGTTTCATCTTGTCTTCCCCTTTTCCTGAGCGCCTCCACTGCTGTCACATATAGTAAACCCCCCTTTATAATTGTGCCCATTTTAGTCACATTCTTGTTTGTGTCACACTTTTTTTCTTTTTTTTTTTTCTGAGAACCATCCATTTTAGTAAGAAATACCATTTTTTATAATCACTATCACATTCATTAGTAACACAAAATATTTGCAAATTTTTCTTTGTAACTATGACTATTATGAGGAAAATCTAGAGCAAATATTAGGGTTTTATAAATTGTAATTTCCTTTTGCAATGTTAGTGCTACTTTGTGTTTAAGTTGTGCAAACTAAGAACAATGAATCCAATTGAACAGAAAAGAAAAAATAACTTTCTAGTGCACACAAGCAAAAGATATGTGAATTTGTTAAGAAAGCAGAAAATCTTAATTAAAAAAATCTAATTGACAAAATACACAAGCTAATAGTTAAGAAGGTCAAATTCAATATAAATTACCATATTAAAACATGCAAAAATCATGAACTTCTTCAAATCTAATAATGCATAATAAAGTCTAAAATAACATGTGTAAAACATTTAAACAATTGGCACCTTTATTCTATCATAAAAGGAAGGTTTTGTATCGTTTTTTTTTTTGGCCTATAGTCACAATTTTGTAAGGGTTTAGATGGAATGTGAGTATACATGTTTAAATCACAATTTGTTAGTGTCACCAAAAAAAAAGTGATCACCAAGGGCCTGATTATAAAGGGGGTTTACTGTATTTTTTTTTCACTGATCCTGTCAGTGAAATTACTAAAATTAGTTCGAACTTTGTACATTAAACCCTGTACATTGTACTTTGAGAACCTGACTCAGGTAATGAGATTTTATCTCACCTGGGTCTCAATATATATATTTTTTCCATAATCCGATTCTCACTTAAGTAAAACATGATGATCAGGTTTTCAATCAGGGTATCACAGAAAGCGATACCCTAAAAGGTTCAAATAAAGAAATGCCAATAACCCCCCAACACAACTGGCTTACACATAAGTAAGGGTTGGTTTTACTACCAATTGTTGGGTTGTTAGTACAATTTGGTTGTTCCGTGGTAGATAGTATAGAAAGTAATCTAGCTAACCACAACAGTTAGCAAGGGAACTGGAACTTGAGAGAATCTGGTTTCTAACTACTATGTAAAGCACTGGCAATATTTTTTCCACTGTTTTCTGAAGGGCACATTATCATCTTATGGATGATTGCCACTTCAGCTACATCACAAAATTGGAAAATAAAAACCCCCTGGTGAGTACCTGCCCAATATTGGTATAAATATAAACCATCTACTTCCCTAATGGTCACCTATTTTCTTACCTACTATCTCTCTATGTGTATATACATAGTAGTGTGGCATGTGCCATTGGCCCAAGTGTTACCACATCCTCAACTGATTTTTCTTTCCAAAACCTGGGTTTTTGGAATTTATTTGAATTTTCAGCGGCAGAAATTATTTTTAAATCAATATCTCCCACATTCTGAATCCAAATCTTACCAAATGAATTCCATTAAATCCTGCTCATCAAGATCTTTCCAACAACACCAATGGCACATTCCAATTCCTCTGAAATTTTCAGCTATGATTTAATTTAATTTACTTTTCAGTGAAGAAATCATTCAATATTCAAGAACTTTTGCACCTCAAGTCCAAACACCATGGAACCAAGCCTATATACACACCTCCTCGTCCTGAGCTTTCCAAAGACACTAACAACACCATCAGAAGCATCTCAGTCAGAAGCATCCCAGATCCAGCATCCCAGTTCAGTGGATCTCATAACTACAAAACAAAACAAACTCCCTTACTTCATAGATAGATAGGTACAGTATAGGAACTACTTCTTATACATAACAAGTTTCTTAGATATTATTAACTCAGTTGAAGTTCATCCACAAGTGAGTCATAATTCATAATGAGCATTGAGTTGGTGGTGCACTGGTGGGTGTTGATTGACTCTGGCAACTGGGCATATCATTTCTCAGGACCGCCACCTTTCAAGTTCAGGAACATTCCATAATTTAAGGATTGTCATGGATGGATTTGAAGGGAAAAGGTGGATTACTCCTTTGGCATATCTGAAGATCAAAGGAAAACATTCATCCAATGGACCCACAGCAGCTCTGATATATATATATATATATTCTTTTCAATTTTCTGATGTTGTGCCAGTGGCTAGCATTCCAAGGGGGATGCAGCATTAAATGGCCACAGGATCTTAGGTAGTAAAAAAAACTAGTTTAAAGAATGCTACCAAACTAAAATTGTAGTCCAAATGTTGTGAAAGTTTTTTTTTAAATTTTCTTTTTTCCAGAAAATGGGAATATTGTAAACTGAATTGGTTTTTTATCTTTCACATTTAGGAGAAATTTCGCAAATTTTTTTTAAAAATCTAGCCTGTTTTGGACAGGTGAAATCTCATCCAAAAGTGAAATTTTTGGATTTTAAAAATGAAATGATGTGATTATGGAAATTCTCATTCATAAAAATGAGAGAAAAAAAGAAGTAAAAGTCACCATATTTCTATATTTGGTTTCCAGTGTGTAGCCAAAAATATAAAAGGATGTTTAAAGATTTATACTTCATATCTGGTTTATTGCCAAATTACAACTAGGGGCCAAATTATAAGGTGACCCATGGAGGATAATTGTTGGCCTTGCCTACCAAGGCAAGGATATTGTGTTTAGATTCGTTATAGAGTATAGTAGCTTAAGGGATTTTGGCCCCTAGGTCATAGGTCTATTTTTATACGAGGATTTTTGAAAGATGATATTTTGGCTTGTGATGAAACTTGACATTAGTTATAGTGTTATAATATCTTGAAGGATTTTGGTTTTTTTTAGAGGGTTTTTTGAAGGTTATATTTTTGCATGGTGAAATATTTGAGTTTCCATCATTCTTTTCATTTGCCTTAAGATACTTCTTATTGGAAATTGCAAGGCCATAGTGTGACACACCCCTTGTTTTATTGGGTAGGTACATCTCAAAGGCATTCTGATTATTAAATCAAATGGAAAATTGTTGAAATTGTTGAAATTGTACAGAAAATAATATTGTATTGATCTCATAAAAATTACAATAATTAATCTCTTGTCGAGGAAGACATACTAGGTACTTATGTCGCCCTTACCTAGCAGTAAAACACTCCAAGGTTTTTTTCCTTGTATTTGAAAGCACCTCCTTCCTCAGTTGAAGGACCCATTGGCTGATCACATGCAAACATTCCACTGTTTGAATGAAAGAACCACTTCTGCTTTACGCTTGGGAAGGCGTGCTCTCAAGGGCCTACCTTAATTTTCGGGTCTACACCCTCAGGTTACAGCCCTCAAGGGCTATTTCTGTCAAATCAAGGGAGGCCCAAAAGATCTAAAAATGGGCTAAAAGATCTATGGCCATAGGAATATTAATGTTCCATGAACCCTAATATTTTGAATGGGAATCTGTCGTGCTAAACTGTGGGCACAGTAACCAGATTTTCCTGGCTCCGTCCTCCATCCCAAGAACTTTAGCTTGAATTGATCCTCACTCAAGCTTCTTCCTCTTCCTAGTCGCAATGATCATCTTCTTGTTCACGCTCTTGTTTTGAAGCTAGTTGTAGCTGGGTGTGATCCCGATCCTTGTAGTTGCACTCTCCCTTTATTACTTTGAACTCTTGTTTTGTAAATGGTTGTGATTTTGATCTTCCTGGTTGTGTTCTCCTTTTATTACTTTGTGCTCTTGTTTTATGGTCATGATCCTCATCGTCATGTTCACACTCTCCTTTTGTTATTTCACGATTTTGCTTTGTAGCTAGTTATGATTATTATTTCATGGTTCACTTTTTAGTTGTGATTTTCATCCAGCTAATCACAATCCCTTTGCTACAGGTTGTGATCATGATTTTCTTGGTTACATTGTTCATTTGTTATAGGTTGTGATTTGCATCTTCTTTTGTTCATGGTCACAATTTCAACTTCTTGGTCATGATTTTGATCTTATTCGTAGTCTTGATTTTTAAATTCTTGTTCATGGTTGTTACCTTCATCATCATGGTCATGATCGTCTTTGTGATTGGGATCTTCATTTTCCTAGTCTACAATCTTGCTGTTGCCGATCATGATCCTTATTTTTTTGGTTCACTATCCTTTTATTCATGGTCACAATCTTCATCTTCCTAATGATGATTGTCATGTTCCTAGTACATTGTTCTTCTATTGTTGGTCATGATCGTCATTTTCTTGGTTGCGATCTTCATTTTCATGGTCGTGATTTTCATTCTTTTGGTCATAATTTTCATCTTTTTGGTTGCATTCTTAATATATTGTGCCATTCATGAATGTCATCTTCTTTTGCCATCCCTTTACTATTGGTTTTGATCTTCACCTCCGAAGGTCATTTCCATTTTATTATAAATGATGTGTAAAAAATATAAGGCGCACTGTATTAAAAAATAAATTTAAATAATTTAAATGTAAATAGGATGCTAATAATTCATTTTGAAAATATATCCACAATATAGTTACAGTATGTTAAGAATATGCCATATTTCATAGCATATCAAAAAATATCCTTTTGCCCCAAGTGTTTCCTAAAATATATAAGGAATGACTTCCCCAAGGATTTTCATCTTTGTGCTTGTGATTTTCATCCTCAAGTTGTGTTCCCTTTGTTTCATCGTCATGCTTTTAGTTTTGTGTTGGTTTTCTAAACTTGATCCTTGTGGTGTTTTATTTTAGGCCCCCAACCCCCACCTTCCTTTTGTTTATTTGACATATGTTTGAAATTGTGGCAAAATTGTTACAACATGTTCTCTTTGTTTGCATATTGTTTATAAAAACAATCAAGTTTACAAGATTTCTTAACCACGATGAAAACAAGGATAGGCATAATTTTAAATCTAGATCATGAAACAATAAAAACAAAAAAAGGAACACAACATGTGCAAAATAAAAATCCAACAAGATTTTACTACAAGGAAGAAATGAAAATAGAATAAGGCTATGACAAGAAAATGTATTCAAAACTAACATTGGATAAATTAAAAGTAATGGAAAATTTTACTTCCATAAATAAACCTATTGGGCACCTTGTTCAAGGAAGCTTTTTAAAAAACTTCCAACCTAGATGTGGCCCATGTGTACCCATGTGTGAACTATGAGTTAATTAAAGTGAACTATAATTTAACTAAGAATGAACTAAAAATTAATTAAAAGTGACTTGGAAATGAACTAAAAGTTAACTAGAAGTGAATTAAGAATTAACTAAAAGTGAATCAATAGCTAACTATAAGTGAACTAAAATTTAATTAAAAGTTAACAAAGAATGAACTAAAACTAACATTGTGAAAAAATCATGTCTATTGCAACTAAAAAATGTCTAATAAAACCAAATTACAACTAGATAACCCAGTTGTAATAAACAAGATTTTTTCATAACTAGGAGTTAAGTATAATTTCATTCATATGAATGAACTCCATGGTGTTAGCATTCGTGATACATGCATGTTTTATTCTGCTATATAATTTCTTAAAACCTTTGTTGTTTAACTTAGGTCAACACCCCTATAACCAATTGGGTGAACTCGTAGGCCAGCTTGGAAATTTTAATGTAACTTTTTTCTTGCCTCTTGAACCACATTGGTTGACCAAGTTGAAATAAAGTTTTCCCTTTCTTTCTTTTCAAGTTCCCCTCAAATTATTTTTTCAATTATAATCAATGAACTTGTAACCTTTTTAACTTGTTTCTTTTACAATTCCTTCCTTTGCTTTTGTGTGCTTTCTTCTATTACTTGCTTTTAAATACCTTTCTGTCACATGATGTTTAAATATTAAATTGAAGTTACAATGTGGTTTTTTGAACAATCTACTAATTGTTCCCTCCATGCATATGTTTTATAGGGAGATGTGGTAAGGAAAATAGATTGTTAGTTGACAATGTTTCCTAAGTTAGGTGTTTAGAATTTTTGTAATTAGTTTCCACCTCCAATGTAGTGTTGTATATGGTCAAAACAAAATTTGTTGGATCTATTGTGATGTCTTAGTTTATGGCTACATGGACTTGAAGCATAACCACATAGTACCTAGGTAGACTTTCATGCATATCATTAGCTTGTGATTCTAAACCTATTGTTGTTACATCAAACATTTCTATTACAACAAAAGACCTTCTCCCCATTAGGTTTCATCATCTTTGTTCTAATTTGATATGTGATCATCATTTTTGTCCATGTTCACATTAACTATTGTGTACACATTACTAGGGTTTTTTTTTCTCATCCATGGTGTTAAGGTTTAATAGCAAAATCCTTATAGTTTTTAACTTGGCCACTATATTTGTTTTATCAAAGGATTTGTCTAAACCTAGCCATTATATTTGTTTTAATCTAAGGATTTGTCTAACTAACTTGCCAAGGTTATTTTGTCTAGTTTGTAATAATTGTTTCTAACCATTGCACCATTTTTTTAAAGGTTGTTTTGATGGGTTTGAAACATGCCACATCCACTAGTAGAGAAAGTTCATTTTGTGACTTGTCTAATGTGACTAAAAATGTCATTTGCAACTATTTTCACTAGTAGAAATCTTCAAATATATGACCAAATGTCAAGGACAGGAAAAACCACAAGAACAAAGGCTAAAAGAAAGGTCTAAGTCTAACTTTCAAATAAGGAACAAGATAAGATTATGTGATTAAAAAATAAGAACATAAGAACTAAGAACAAAAACATGAAATGTGCAAGACAAACATGAAAATGGATCTTTATTTTGCTAATATATGTAAACATGAACATGGAAAAAACATGACAAGGTTATGGTGTAAGATTGTGCCTAAAACTAGTGTTGAATATGCTAAAAGAAATGAAGGCTCCTATTTTTATTTATACCCCTTTAGGGATTTAGCTTAAGGAAACTTTCAAGGAGGTTTCTACGTGTGCATCAAGTAAAGAAGTTTCTTGAAAACTTTCCTAACTAAAAGTTGACTATGAATTAACTGAAACTTAACTAGGACTTAATTCAAAATTATCTAAGAATTATCTGGGAGTCAACTTAGGCTTACTTAGAACTTAATTGAAACTTAATTTGAACTTAACTAACAGTTAATTGAGAGTTAATTAAAAGTGAACTACAACTTAACTAGAAGTTAATTAAGAGTGAACTAAAACTAAATCAGGAATTAGATGCAAGTTCATTACAAATCATGGATGAACATTTAAATGAATGAACTACATGGCATTGTCATTTATGATATTAAGTTTATGACTAGTATTTTAATCATAAATGACAAAAGTGACTAATTGTCATGAGCACAAAAACAACCAAATTTATAGGATTTTTTAACCAAAATGGGAACAAAGGTTGGCCTAATTCCAAATCCAAATCATGAAATAAGAAGAACAAGAATAAGAACATGACACATGAGGAACAAAAATCCAACAAGATTTTATTGCAAGGAAGAAATGAAAACAAAACAAAACAATGACAAAAAAAGATACCCAAAATTGGTGTTGAACAAAGTAAAGGTAATGAGGAATTTTATTTCCATTTATACCCCTTGGGCACTTAATTAAAAGTGAACTATAAGTTAACTAAAAGTTAATTGGAAGTGAATTAAAAATTAACTAAGAATTAACTGGAAGCGAATTAAAAGTTAACTAAAAATGAACAAAGAGTTAATTAAAAGTGAACTGAAATGAATTGAAGATTAACTAAAAGTGAACTAAGAATTAATTAAAAATAAATTAAGATTTAATTAAAAGTGAATTATGAATTAACTAAAAATGAATTATGAATCAAATGGAAATGAATTAAAACTTAACTGGAAGTTAATTAAAAATGAACTAAAACTAAACAAAAGTTTAAAAAGAAGTTTATTACAAGTTATGGGTGAACATTTAAATGAATGAACCCCATGTCATTGTCATCCATAACACTAATAGTTTTAAAGTCAATATGAACAAGCTGTTTAGGATAATAGTCATTTAGGACATGATATGGCACAATGATGTGGTAAATATCATACATTAATCATAAAGGACATATGTGAAGTCATTAATGATAGTTTAATCATTGTTTAATTATTTTTGTTATTACAAATTAAACCCAAAAACTTGGGCAACATTTTTAAAAAATTTATAATATAAATAATAAGAATTATTTTTATTTGAACTATTTTAAATTTCATTATTTTATATCCTATCAATTGCTGACATGTGTCACCACCTAAGCTAGGTTTAAAACCTAATTTAAATGGCTAACTAGACCATTTTATTTACCTACTTAAACCCACCTATGTAACCACCTAACCTAAACAATTTAGCCAGGTACAAAATATTCAGTTAATTTTCCAATGTTGACCACAACAAATGTCATTTTGTGAAGTTTGATCCTTGGACCCCAAGGATGGAGTTCAACTTTTTTACCACCAAGCCACCACACTCGATGTAATTTTTATTCTATTTAAACCATACTTCATTTAAACATTACATAAAACCTCAAATTTGATAATCATATCTGATTAATATTTTTTTCCAAATGAAAAAATTAAAAAGCTATTCATAAATTTTCTTCAATAATGTACACAATTATATAATTTATTTTTGAAAAATATAAATATTGTTCAAAAGAAAATTATTTGAATTTTTTTATTGAATAACATTTTAATGACCATTCTTTGAAAATTTTTAATTCAAACACATGATTTGTAAATGGGAAAACCTTATGGTTAATACAAGAATTAATAAAACATATATTTCATATCTTAAATCTTCATTTGATTTAAGAATTTAGGGTAAATGCACATTACGCTCACCCAAAATGGGTGAATGAAAGTCCATTTTTATAAAAGTCCAAATCTAGTATTTTTTTATAAAAAAAATTTAAATGATGTTGAAGTTCACATTTTTTCCATTTCCAAGTTCATACCACCATGTAATTTAAACTTTATTTTTAGACCTTTAAAAATATGGGCCTTGAAAAAATCAATTTAAATATCAAAACGCATTACAAATTTCAAATCTTAAAAAATTTGAGACAATTTTTTGCTTGTTTTTTTCATCTTAAGTGTTATGGTATTTCGATGTGTGGTGGTAAAGTTATAGGTTTAGTTTCTAATTCCACTAGAAGAAAAGATTCCATAATGATAATTTTTTGGGATAGTTTGGATTGTGACATTGGATGTAGCATCTTTTGTAAAGTCTACTGTGAATTGAACATTTATCCTTTTGGTAATTTTCTTTTTGGGGTTTAAAAGATTAAAATGTCGACTCAATTTTTCATTTCACTTTTGCCAAAATTCTCAAATAGATTTGAATATAATGCAACAATATTCGATTCATGTTGAAAAAACTACCATTGTGATTTCCAAAAAAGTTCACTATAATGTGCTTTTACCCTTTATGTTATATAATTTTTCTTCCAATATATCATAATTTTATTAATAACTTTTAATTTAGATGTATGAGTCCATATAATTTATCCACATAAAATATTTATAAATGGATCATAAATCAATTAAATTACATGTATTTATATTAATCATATAGAAATTGATATATGAAATTAATTTGAATATATTAACTAATTTTCTGAAATTATAATTTTTATTCATTTTTACAGATATAATCTAATAAACTTGTGTAATAATGTATTTTTTACACATGTAAAATAAATAAATAAATTTATATACATATATTATATAAAGTTTTACTTAAATTATGATAAAATTTTAATGTAAAAATAAATTATATATTCCCACCTCTTACACTTTTATTTTTATTTTAAATTATAATATAAAAAATAATTATAATATATTGTACTTTTACCATTAAATTTTATTTCAATGTATAATATGGAATTTATTCACATTGAATATTTAAAATGGATTATATATCAAATATATATTTTAAAATTTTGATAAAGGATGTTATATTACCTATATGTATAATATTAATCAAGATGGATTTTTTACATGTTGTAGTTTATTATGTCTATTTATATTCATATTAAATTATTAATAGTTATTTTTTAATCATTATAAAATAATTGTATGATCACTTTGTCTATGTGGTGACACATCATTTTGTCCATGTCATTTGCATAATTATTCTTTAGTTATATTTTTAACGAATTTATTCTATTCATGTTTTCAAAATGATATTTTGGACATCCACATCACTTTGTCAACAATCATGGAAGCCATATGGATGAATACTTGCAATGAAAAAATGATGTTATCCTTCCTATTATCATGTCATTATTTACTAGTCAAATGCACCACTAATATATGACTACAACTTTTTTCACATAGGATTTGAAGTAATATCCTATAATTACAATCAATATGTAGTCATTCAAAACATCTAGTCATTGATTTCTTGGTTGCAAAAAACAAGAGTCTTTCTAGTGTTTGTTTGCATAGCCATACATGTTCTTAATTTGCATTGTTGGATGTAGTCATCATGCATTCTCTTTCCTTTGAATATATAGAACCTTGGCAAAAATGTTCTAGCTACATTAATAACACAATTAATAATCAACCATTCCCTATATTTGAATATGGTTCTATAAACTTGTTGGGAGCCTTATTTGGCTAAAACCTTTGCACATGACTGCTTACCTACTTGAATCCTAATTTCATTAGAATTTCAAATGTGATTGAAAGACATTAGTTATGCTTATTGTAGGAGGATTGTAAGTTGCTATAAAAGCTTTTGCAAGCTTGTGTTGTGAGTCCCTATGCCCAATTGGTATCCAATCCTTTTGCTCGACGAATGGTTAAGTTAGGATGTCAACATCAAATCAATACCACCAACTATTCCTTGGTATTCTATTTTGAGAAAATGTAGGCATGATTTTGAGTTAGTTCTACATCAAATTGCAATATTTCTTGGCATAACATTTGAAGTTTGATTTGACTTGGGGGATTGGCTTGTCTTGTTTCAAATTTGGTTGCAAAAAATCTTATTTAAATCAGAAATTCTTAAGTGGTCGAATTTGAAAAAATACAATATTATTAGTTAAAATCACTGATTCAATATTTTCCTTCATGTGTCATTGATTTAGCCAAACCAAATGTGGAAAGCATCTATGGATGTATATATGTACGTATAGACTTTTAGGGAAAATGAATGAATGAATGAATCTTTAACTAGATACAAATTGAAAAGAAATGATTGCAAGATCAAATGTTATTCACAATTGATTCAATCTCCATAAAGTCTTGAATGTTCAATGAAGGGCCATAACACAATACGGAAATGATGATGGGCATATATAAAATGAAAAGGAAATTTGCATGCTATTCAAGCCTCAAGGACAAGCTAATATAAGAAATAATTAGTTTGTTGTTTAAATATGAAAGTACTGTTTGCAAACCTTTTTTTTTCTAATTGTTGATAAACATATCACAATGGGTGCTAGAACTCTTATGGATTTGCAATTTTCGAATTGCAAAACATTGTAACATGAAAGTATTATGTCTAAGCTATGTATCCTTGTAGTGTTGGCTATCGTGTGCACATCAAGAGAATAATATCATTGTTGCAGGTTTGCATGTTGAAAGTCATGGCCACTTGGCATGCAGGATAAGAACTAGTATGAGAATACGTTGTGGCTCTTTCCTGAGCATCATGGTCTGAGGGCTCTATTTGTAACTGTGATGACTAATATTTTCCGATCTCCTGGAGAATCTTTCTCATGTAAATTATGAATCACAGTGGGTTTATTGGGGATCTTAATGAACAATTGAGGAAACAGGCAGATCAGGAGAAAGGGGTAGAACAGAGAATGGAGACGACCAAAGAGAACTATCATGTAAGTCATGAAATACTTGAGCAACAGTCTGACTTTAGACTTGCAGATTGTGCAATGCAATATTGGAAACCCTCAAGGTCTAAATCAACAACCAATGACATGATATTTTCAAGAGGTAAAATGTCCATTTCTTTGGTTGTGTTCTCTTTCATTGTCCAGAGTAATATGAGGATTGATCATGAATACATGTAGTGTAGATGGTTGTGTAATGGGTTCATCACAACCTGGGTAAAGATTTGGTACCACTACCCAGTTGCTTGCTCAACTTGAAAATGCATGCTAATAGGGAACTTCCTCACAACAGAAGTGACAGTAAAAGCTTTACAACAGGAGCACTTGAGAAGCAACAACATTTAAACATGAAATTTAATTTTTCCACAAAGATCATGTACTAACAATTTAGAGATTTTCTTCTTTTGATAAAAGAGTAGGAAGATTTGTCCACCTCCACTTTGTTTAGTCTTTGCCTTGATTTATAAGTGTAAAACTCCTGCATTCCTGCTTCCAAACATGTGATTGCAAAGCATGTACAATCCTATAGTAATTAGCACCATAGTGTGCAATGAATGAGAGTATAAACAAAGGGTGATTGTGGAGGACAATTTAACATCAAATATATCCTAGTAATCTGTTTCTGAAAGGAGGAGTTTTTTTCCACTGGAATGTATGAGAAAGGTTCTTGCAGGATCACTCTTTCCTGTATTAGACTCTCTACTTTGGCTATGGACGTCAACAGAAGATCTCTCCATGTTGTGACAAGGACTGAATTCTTTCTTACTGGACTTTGTGTCGAGCAGTATGGCTGTGGCATTCAACAGACAGGGAGTTGAGGGCAAGCACAGCAATTATATCAGCAGTAGCACTAGGGATACTTCTGTGCAGGGCAGTGTGCCTGGACAAAATTGAGTGTATTGATGTGATTGTAGGCGTAGTGCAAACTGTCGGGTATTTGACAGATTCAGTTGTGTGATTCAACTCTCATGATCAACGCATTTACATATGTTCTTGAAATGTTTTGTCTGCTTACCTGTATATGTAAGTGAATGTTTCATATGCAATGTTTCATATGCTAAAACTTTTACTGCATATGTTTCAATATTATGGGAATCTTGGCTTCAACTTGCTTCAGAATAGATGTCTGGTTTGGTATAGCATCTGTATGTCGTTTGGTTTGTCAGCTATTGAGATAACCACTTGGGCACAGAAGATCATTGGTATGGTATGGAAGTAAGATGTAGACTCCACTATCAAAGAAAAGGTTTCTACAACGGAGGGTTGTATTCTCATTTGTTGTTTCATAGTTTGTTGTCAAGTATGCTTTCTTATTTCTTGGAACCCCTCCTGTTCCATCCTCCTTTGTCAGGTATTTTGCCCATGGTTGGTTACACACTAAAGATGATGCTATGACACTTTGTGGGTGATGCTCTCAAGGTTATGACTGCACTGATTGTCATTATGTTTGTTGTTGGTTGATATTTTGTTTAGATTCATTATAGAGTATATCTTAAGGGATTTTGGCCCCTAGGTAGTAGGTCTACTTATATATGGGGATTTTTGACAAATGATATTTTGGCTTGTGTTGAAACTTGAGATTAGTTATAGAGTTATAATATCTTGAAGGATTTTGGTTTCTTTGAGAGGGTTTTTTGAAGATTATGTTTTTGCCTCGTGAAATGCTTAAATTTCCGTAATTCTTCTTTTGCTTTAAGATACTTGTTAATGTAAATGGCAAGGCCACAGTGTGACACACCCCTTGTTCTGGTTTGGGTGGAACAAAACACAATTCTTAGGTATTACTGTGGAGTTTTCTCTATTGTGTCATAAGTATGGCAGTTATTTACCACCTTGGCTATAGTCAATTGTTTTGTTTGGCTAAAACACATTTTCTTTCACAACTCCAGCAAAGAAGGCAGTCAAATCTGGTAGCAGCTTTTTAGCAATCCACATTCATTTCACAATATCAGGAAACCTTAGACGCCCACAACATTTTCCCTTGTTTAGTTGCTCCATTTTACATGAGTAAGCCAAACTTCAACCTGTGCTCAAAAGATAGCCATATATCTATTTCTGTGAGCTAAAAGAATGATTGCTCGTCATCACTGTCTTCTTTATTGGCGAATTTTTGCAAAAATTCGACATGAAAAATGTGATTTCAACCAGTAAAAAGGATTTTTCATGGGAAAAATGGTCCAAATTTGCCAAATTTCGAAAATAAAAAAATTCAAATCACCAGATTTTGACAATAAGTTCCAATAGGTAGCCAAGAATGTAGAAGGATCCTAGCTTTTTTCTACTTTCATATCTGGCATGTAGCCAGAATTGGCTAAATTAGTTTCTGGATGGTCACCACCTTGCCTACATCACAAAATCCTTAAAAATAAACCCTGCTCATCATCAAGGGATGCAATAAGGGAGATTTCATATCATACCCTACTACTTTGGCAGCTTTGACATTAATTTTATTATTTTCAGAAATTTCCAAAATTAATTAATTATTTGACAGACATGTGATAGATGTGTCAAAGGTGCCATGTTACTATTGTATATCACATTCAGTAGTATATAACTGGCGTGAAAGTTAGCTAAAGAGAATGAACAACTTTAATGGGAGTTATATGAGTTATAAACCATTTGATAATTAAGGGATACCTTGGAATAAGTTAAATACTTTTGCAAGTTTAATTTAGTTTTCTTGCAATAATTTCTTGGATTTTGCATTATCCCCAGATTTCTAAATGCTTAAGTATTGGAATATTGACAAGCACTCACTCAAGGTGAAAAATGTTAAATTGGCCAACGCTCTTCAATGTAGCCAGTACCAAAAGTATAGTTGCGAATTTGTCCCCCAGTCTGCCCTTTGCCCTGTAATTTTTTCATCTTGTGTGACACATATACATGTTTTGTGATAGGGCAGATTTGGGGGGGGGGGGAATTGCAGTGGTACTTTTAATATTTTCCATTCAAGGCCACCATCAAGGTTTTTTTTTTCAACTTCCTTAAGTAGGTCCATTGGCAAGCATCCCCATAATTAAGTAGCATTAAATGACAACTGTCCTAGGTGGATTATAATTTATAATTTATTTTTTTCAAAACCCCAGTTTGTATTGGCAACCTCCTTGAATAGAATGTCTAAATGTGATGACAGTTTTCCCTCAAAATATGGCAAATTTTGCAAATTTTTTTGAAGAAAACCTTTGTAGCATCAGCATGTGTCATGCTACCAGCTAATTAAATGGTTTATGGTTTACACATAGGGAAGGGATGTTTTAAGTTTAATTGATGGGTCCAATTTTTTAAGGTTTATCAAAATTGTGACACAACTTCATCATTTTTAATGTTTTTTAGGAGTTTTTAAAAATTATGTAAAGATACATTATGAATGATTATGATACTACTTAAAATTTTACTGGTTTAAAATATGATATCTATGAAATATTTAACATTTTTTGATTCATTAGTTTTGATGTGAATCAAAATATAGGAAAAAAAAGGATTGCAATAAAGACTAAATCCTTTTCTTCCTAAATGGTACACTTAAAAAAAAAAAAATCTTGATTTAAACTTTTAAAGTAAATCACCAAAGATAAATTTACATTGATTTCCAACCAAAGTGCATATGTTTGATGAAATATGTGCATATGCTTGAACTAACATGTTGGACGTCCAAGGCTTTGGTGATGAAAGTCATCATTGACATCATGCATCTTTCATGTTTGGTGATGGCAAAAGGGTTACACTTGAATATGTATTGCATTTGTTTTGACGTTCATGATTTTGGTATAAATGCCATTATTTTGTGCTTTTACAAATGTAATATAAGTTTTTAATTTTGGGAAGTGAGCGCATGGGAATTAGGAATGCATTCATATTGTGCAAACAACTATCATAATTGTGCATTACTGATTGCAAATTTGCTTCCAAGTACATAAACTTTACATATATACACATGGCATGCAAAAGACAAGGAGGGACTTTATTAAGATAATATGAATGGTTTTCAAAGTCAAGTGAACAACATACATATGATCATAAGAAAATCATGCCACATGTCCTTAATGCTAAAATACTTATAGGCAACAATATAGGAAATGTGTATTCGTCCCATAAATCACATTGATCCCAAGAGATTTGGAAATGCCATTTATTTTAATATAATGACAATTTCCAATAAAGCCAACATTTGCCATGCCTATCAACACGACACAAGGACATGCATTTCAAAAAATTAGATTTTTTTCCCCAAAATTTGAATCCAATCATGGCAAATTGTATGTTGCATTGTTGTCAGTAAAATCATGGCATGCAATGCAAATCATGAGATGATGAAAAAAACATTGTGAGTGTAATATCTCAAAATTTTGAAATGAGAGTTTTAGTGTGGTCCAATAAGGATTCTAATAACTTCAAAAGAGAATTTTTAATACGGTCAAACAAGGATCCTAAAATCAAGGTCAGATGTGATCAAATTGAGATCTTAAATGACTTGGATTTAAAAGGAATTTGGGGTGGAGAAAAGCCAACTTTTAAGAAAATGAACTGTACCTATTTTAAGCTGCTTACCAAGGCATCCTAAATAAAGAGGTTGTTGTCTTAAATTAAAATTTATTTTATTTCCTCTTAACCAAGTGGATCCTATTTTTAAATCATAACTATCACTATCCTATTGTGTGACTTTTAAAACCCTTAAATCATTCAATATTATTATCTCACATTCCAAAACGTGGGCAAAAAGTTTTGAACAATTATAGGGGCCAAAGGTAGGGTGTAATTTAGGATGCATTAATGTTATTAAGTACCGTTTACCTTAGACACAAAGACCATTTGATTTGTTGTAATTGTCATGTGGGAGTTTGTGTTCACCTTGCAAAAGTGGTGTTGGTGGCTTGCTTGTTGCAATTGATAGATACATTTTTGTAAGACACCTACAATCCATTTGGTGAAAAAAAATCATCCCTATGACAAGATTCTTCCACAAGGTGTTAGAAACTTGATCACATTATGAAGCTAGAAAAGGCTCTTTATGTTTTTAACATTGACATTTTATCAAATCATTGAGTTGTAACAATGTTGAAAGTTTTGCAAAAGACAAAGCAATGGAAAGCAAAGAGAACCATTGCACCTTTCTCCATTAAGATACATAGATGAGATGAAGGAGAAGAACATTATCAAGATATAATTCAATTGTGTTGTAAGCATTGCAATCACAAAACATTGGAAAGGGAGAGAAGCACTAAACCTTACTCAAGCAACGTGAAGGAGAAGAACATCAGGAAGAAAGAATTCCATTGCTTTGCAAAGAGAATATATTGGATGGGGAGAGAAGCACTAAACATTCTTCAATTAACATGGAGGGGAAGAGGGAAATTATCCAGAGAAGACTTGGACATTGCTTTGTCAAGAGATACAGTGATGAAAGAGGAGAGAAGCTCTAAACCTTCCTCAATTAATATGAAGGAGAAGAGGACAAAAATTATCAAGAGAGACAAACTTCCAATGCTTTGTCTTTTGCTAACCGCTGGAAAGGGAAGAGAAGCACTAAAACTTCCTCAATTACCACAGCAGAGAAGAAGAAGAAAATTATAAAGAGAGATTTCCATTGCTTTGCCAAAAAAAAAAGCAACGGCAAGAAAGATATAGAGGGCTCAACCTTTTCTTGATTCATGTGCATGAGAACAGGATAATCAGAACAAGGCTTGCAAATTGAACAAGAAGCAGTAAATGATCAAGGAGCAAGCATGGTGCAGCACAAGGAAACAATTGCACATGAAAATTTGGTCAAAGTGGAGGAAAAGTTATGAAAGATGATCCTTGCGAACTTAAGAAGAAGAGGATAATTCGAGCAAGACTTACAAATTGAACAAGAAGCAATAAATAATCAAGGAGCAAACATGGTGTAGTGCAAGGAGAATTGCAGATGACACTGTGACCAAAGTGGTGGAAAAGTTATGAAAGATGATCTTTGCAGAAGCTTAGGTCTTCCTTCTATTTGCACTCTTCAGTGACTGACTCCTCCCTTTCCTATGAGCCGCTGGTTTGGTATGTGAATTTGTACAGAATCTTAAAGAGCATTGGATTCAATCGCCACAAAAAAAGCTTCATACTTGAGATACTTGAGATGGCAGACTAGGTTGGAAAATTGACAGAGCACACACTGGGCAGTAAATGTGAGAGCTGATGAGTTCACAATATCCACAAAATGAAGACCTCCCTCCAATCATACCAAGCAAATGAGGTCCATATGTGACACTTATAAAATAGGGAAGCTTTGAGAAGAAGCTCAGGACAAGAGGAGGGCAGGAGTAGTACCAATCAAACCATTCAAGGCCCCTGAAAATGGCCTTCTTGTGGAGAAACTCATCCCTGTTGCACATACAGGGATCATTCAAGCAAGTGTAGACTTAACAGAATATCACACTTATGAGGACCTCTCCTATCAAACCTGGTAGAAATGGAGCACTGGACGTGGAAGATGTTCAGAATGATGGTAATGATATGGAAGAGTGGAGATCTTTGAAAGATGGAGAAGATGGATTGGGGAAAGCAGAAGAGAGAAAAAAAAGAGCATTGATTTCTCCTACATTAACATGGGCAATGCATGGTTTGCAAATTTTTGGCCATAGATGGTGGCAAAAATGTCTCAAAGTGTATGTGTATTGCATGCTCAGTGGCAAAGTTCTAAGTGCTCAAAAGTGCACCTGGGGTGCCAACATTTGGAGAAGACATGCCTGATGAAATTGGCCTTAGATGGATTCGGTCTTTTGAGCCATGGTGGTTGTTATGTAAAGGGCAAAACATCTAGCTTTCTAGATGTGCACTGGAACCATTTGCCACAATCTACAGATGTGGTGGCAATAGATCCTTTTGTGGGGGACTTACTTGAATGGATTTCTGTATTTCATTTCTGGTTTTCTGTTTGACAGCTTATTGATTGACAGCCTTTGTTAAGTGTAGGATAATGAGGAGTGTTTCAGATGAAAAGGGGCTTGTCAATTGGTTTGTTTTGATGATATTTTCAGGCTGAAGCATGCATTCATCAAAGAGAAAAGGCCAAGGTATTTTGTGATTACAGCAATTTGATTTTGTCCTGCAAGTCTTGCATTTCTTTTGTCTCATAGCAAATTTAGATGGAAGAATATTGTGGCGCATGTTGACATGAACTCACTTCAATGGTCATGTTTTGTGACCTATTTATCAGATTTCCAAATTCCCATGATGTACTGCATGGTACTAAAGTCCATTATACCGCGAACTGTTGATTGGTTTAAAGTCATCCTAAATAGAGGGATTGACTGGAAAAGTGTAATATTAGGACTGCAGAACGATGTGCTGAACTGCAAAATAGTGAGGAGATTATGTTCAAGGTTGGTCATTGACAAAGTGTATTTGCTTGCTAAATTTGTGCGCACATGTTTTGCATTGATGGTCCCCCATTGAAGAACAGACAGGAGGAGTTACTATGTATGGTCAGGCCCCAATTGCTGTGGAATTGTGCTTTCAGGCAAGTGCTATGGTGCTAGACCTCAAATGCCACTTGATATGGTCAATTCCAGATTTTTAAGATGGGTATGGAATGGTCGCATAAGACAAGCTCCAAACAATCATCCTCTTCCATGATGTTTTTGCTCATATTAGGAGGGAAAATGTTAACTGAGATGTGATCTGTATGGAAGAATAAGGTAAGTTGGAACTGGTATAAATTTCTTCTTTCCCTAAAATTTTGGACTACATAGAAGAGACAAGGAATTGGAAAGCTTGTGTACTTGCAAATTGTTATTGGTTAATTCTTGTAATGGCAATTGATGATGCTTAATTTTCCAAAGCTTGGTTAAGATTTAGTACAGCTTAATCTGACATGCTGAAATCTCATCAGTTGTACAAATCATTAGATCACACACCAACTTCTGACATATTGGTCCTAGATCCTGATTACAAGCTTAAAATTCACAACCAATGAAACTCATTAGAAATACAAGTCACCTTTCACTCACAAGTACTATTTAAGTCTGTTGCATTACTAGCAAATGGTGCTGACCATTCTGAAGGTCCAAACAAATTTCAATCTCTTGTGGTTTTTCATGCAGATATTTCTGCAGTTCTGTCAACAATCTGATGAAAATGAAGTCACTCTGTAGGTTGAAGATACATCTCTAACACTATGCTTGGGGATTTCCTAGAAGACATACAAAGTCATAACCATTGAAAGTCTGCCACTAGGCTACCTTTAACACATCCATTGTTATATTTGAAAGATTTAAAAGAATAATCATCCATCATAAACATAATAAATGTTATTGTGGCTCTTGTTTAGATTGACAATTTTGCACATTTGTTATACTTATTCAATTGATATTTTTGAAATATTAAGTTTGAAAAAAATATGCTAATTAATTTTCTAACTGTCTATGTATATTTTGGACTTTTTTCTATATTAACATTACTTATCCTTACATGGATGATGCAATAAATCAATATGCTCAACTAACATCCCAATCACGTGGGCCATTGGCTCTTCACATTTTAAGCATTCATCAAACATTCTACATCCAATAAACACATAATTGATTAATATGTCATTTTCAATTGTGTTATTAATGTTAGTAAATTTACTTTTGCAATTAATGAACTATATTCCCAATTTGGGTTTTGAATTTTATTTGTCAAATAAACAATTTTCTTTTGTGGAAGTATTAGGCAAAAGTCTCAAGTGGAAAAGTCATCAATTTTCTAAATAACACATATTTAATTAATTTAAGACTTTACAAAAGTTGAAAATGCCAACACACAAATTTCAATGTTAAATTTTTGAGTCTTTCAATTGTAAATGACCCACTGGCCACTAGGACAAAGTTTGCTAACCACAAGAAAAAACTTTTGAAAAACTACAAGTTACATTCCAAGTTATACAAATTAAACCTTAAGGACACTAGGGTAGGTTGTTTAAAAAAAGAAAAAAGAATTTGAATATGAATTAATGAAATACAATTTACATAAATCAAACAACCATTATATCCAATATTTAAAAATTCAATTTGAACCTTGAAACATGGTGGCCACTACACTTGGAACAAGATGAAAAGAAGTTGCAATAATTTAAAAATCCAAAAATTTATATAATAGGAGAAAAAGTTGTGAAATTCAACAATTCATGTTGTACATTTCATAATTGAACAACCTTCATTAAATTTTTAAAATATAAATTGAACATGGTGGCCACTAGGTTGTCAAAATTATAACTATATTGATTTGTCCAAAAGTCTCAACAATAAATATATATATATTAAAAAAAAATTTAAGAAACTTTAAAAGAAAATTATATGTAAAAAATGCAAAAAAAAGGAAAAAAACAAAAATGGAATGATTTAAATTACATACCTAAAGAAGGCTGCTTATTGCGAACATCGACATTATCATTATACATATACTGGAAGAACCAAGAATAATTTTTCGACGAGAAACTTAAACAAAGTTTAGAATACTCGACCATAAAGTCATAATGAACTCAAACCGTTTTGGCCAATGGCAATCCAACCAAGGGTGGCCACAAACAGGATGGCAAGTCCAACCATTACACCTTATTTTTTGACAACATCTATCCCCTGAATGATTCAAGAAAAAGACAAGTCCATTTCAAATTCTGGAATGCCTTGTTAGGTTCATCATCAATCAACAATGTTTAATCCTCCTTTCCATAATCTTTCCCACGACAAACACAATAAACATGTTTCAAATCCTTTAAGTAATAATGGGATTCAAATGAAATTTCAATAGACATTTTAGAGCATTGTTCACAACCCTAAATGAAAATGAACTAATCCAAGAAACTTTCAAGCATGAGCATGGGAAAAATTTCTAGTACATCCTCAAGTTTCACACAAGACCAAATTGCGATATGAAACTTTTGAAATGCTTTACTCAGAAAATTTACCACTTCAACTTTGATTTCCATTTTGGTCTTATCAACATTTTTTCCAAACATTCTAGCATTCCCTTGTAGAACAGTTAAAGGTGGGAATTAACACAACATGCCATTGATAATCAAAACCAACAATTTTTTAGGCTTAAGAGACAACGAATATAGACGCAAATGCATTGAACTACATTTGACCACTATAGTCAACTTGGATGAAATATTGAACTAAAACAACAAAAAAACAAGCCAACAAAATGAATTAAACATGTGCAAAAGGATAATGTGTCATCAAAATTTACAATAATAAATTGAGAGTGAAATGTCCATGTGCTAACAATAAATATTTTTCTAATTTAAATTTATGGATAACAATATGTAAGAAAACACCATGTGGCCACCAGGCAAATTAATAATAGATGGAAGAAAAAAATACTCAGAAAAGTCATTGAAATACAAGCTAGGAATTGTTGAATTATGTGCATGCGATGTTTAGTGGCCACTAGGCCATTTGCATTGAAATTTTTAAAAAATTTATGAAACACTAACAATATGTTTGCAAAATGCCCAATTATCAAATTAGAACTAGTGGACGTTTGTGGGATAAAAAATCATGTGGAACAACCCTTACATTAAATTCTAGTACATTAGGCAAGAAAACAAATGTTAAAGATAAAACATGCACCCATTGCAATTCAAATTAGTAAACCATCCATACATAATGATTCCATAATAAATAAATAAAATAGTTCATTTCTTTTTATTTAGAGATCTCAATTTCATTCTGTTACAAAATGTTTCATCACATTATGTAAAACACTAAGTAATCAATTTTACATTTTGAGGGTCATCAGGAAGCACATATGTAATGCTACCAAAAGTATTCAACTTTACAAATTTATAAACTCGCATTTCGGATGAATGCAGAGATTCCAAATAAGGAAGAATGGTTTGGAATAGGTAATTAACATCATTGTGTGACCCAAAGAACATCTCAAAAAAAATGGCACTGAAAGGAGGATTAAACAAACTCTTGTGAGGCGTATTGTTTATTAGCAAGGTATTCTCAAATGTCGTACAAAGAAATTGAGAAGGTTTTTATGGAAAATTGGCTTGTTCAGCTTCTTCGGGCAAAAAGTGATCATTTTTGAAATAGAGCGATTAGTCCACTATCTTATAGGACAAAAGGCAAACGCTAATTTTCTCAGCAATAATATCCAACTACCTCGAAAAGTTTCTCTTCATTGCCAAGGACCATATGTACACCATAATTTTTTTTACACAAGCGGACAAGAATTCCTTAAGGCCAAGCCTCAAAACCACTAGGCGAGTTTTAGTTTGACTCTCATCAGTACCAACAAAAACACCATTTAGGTCAAAAAATCAAATGATAATCAATCACCTCTAGTGAAATATGTTTTTATTACAAGGTATGTGCAAGAAAACCAAAAGTTATTGTCATTTCATGCACATCACCCTTAGGAAAACCTAAAGTGATTGTGTCGTCTTGGCAACTGACATTCACCAAATTCAAAATCCTTGGAATCTTTTGCAAAAAAAACCCCAAATGCAAAGCTTCATCAACAAAACCAAAAGTGCCTGCAATTTCTTGGAACCTATAATTGGCAAAACCAAAAGTCTTTATATTTTCTTATGAAATGCTAAACTCTGTAAATGGAGAAAGCAAAAGAGGGCCCACATCATGCAAAGCTTTCACACCACTAGCTGCGACCAATTGCATTTCAATTTTGGGGTGAGAGGATGTTGATACCTCAAGGGGCCTCAACTCCAAGTGGTCCACTAATTTAGGACAATAATATCCCCACTTTACATCATTTAGTGCTACGTCCTCAACATCGGGTTCACTGTAGTGAACATCTTGAAACATCAAAAGTGAATACAAAATGTACATTAATTAATGGTTTAATTTACATTTCCATCATATCAATCGTAAAGGAAAGAATCCACAAAACTCACCTTTGATTATATTATCCTTTTGCCTAGACTATTGAGAAAGGAAATCACCACCTTTTCCACATGTGAGGCATAAATATGTACCTAAGAATAAAAAGGATGTATTAGAAATAGAAATTACACTACTAGGAAATACGTCCTAGTTCACTCTGGGTTTCATTAGATTTTTGAGTGAATTTGGACATTTTTACCTAGTGAAATTATTTAACCCCCTAGTGAACGGGGACCAGTTACTACAGACAATGGCTTGTTTCACTAATACCTAGTGAAACAAGGTTATTTTTAAGTGAAATACAGATTTACCAAACCACTCACTTGCTAGTTAATTAACTAACCAGTATGGAAATTAATTAAATTTTAATTATTTAATATAGAATATTATTGATAATTTCATGATTTTTAAAGCCTATTATTTATTGACATGTGTCACTACTTATGCTAAGTTAAAAACCTAGCCTAGGTAGGTAGGTAGGTAGGCCTCTTAATCAACCTAGGCACCTAGCCTAAAAATTCGATAGGAAAATATTTGGTCAACATACCATTGTTGACCACACACAACACCACCCATGGGGTTTGATCCCTTGACCTTTGGAATGAGGGCAAACACCTTTACCATCAAGCCACCCCGCTTGTTGTGATACTATGTTTCATTACATTCTATCAAATATTTCATTTTAAACATTACAAAAACATAAACTTTGAAAATTCATATCTTATTGAGATTTTATTCAAATGAAATGATTCGAGTTTACTTTTTTTTTTAATTCAATAATGTACATGATTACATTTATTTCCTTTTGAAAGTTTAAAATCATTTGAACAAAAAAAAAGTTGAATATCATTATTCAATAACATTTCAATGACCATTCTTTTGGAAAAAAAAAGTTTAATAAATGGAATTTTTTTGGTTAATATAATAATACTACCTATGTTAAGCTACTTTCAATTATTATATGATTATTTTTCATTAATTTAAATTATTTCACCCTACATTATTTATGGCTATTTTCAATTACTTTTGGTTATTTTTGGTTATTTCACCCTAGGCTACTTTTGGTTATTCTAAATTATTTTTGGCTATTTTAATTTATTTCACCTTAGGCTATTTTTAGTTATTGTAAGTTTTTTTGGTTATTCTATGTTATTTTTTACTATTGTAGATTATTTCAATTTAGACTACTTACAGTTATTATAAATTACTTTTGGCTATACCTTAAGTTATTTTCAGCTATTGTAAGTTTTTTTGTCTATTCTATTTTTTTTTTGTTATTGTAAATTATTTCAATTTAGACTACTTGTAGCTATTATAAGTTACTTTTGGTTATTGAAAGTTATTTCACCTTAAATTATTTCTGTTTATTATAAATTATTTCACTTTAGATTATTTTTAGCAATCCTAAGCAATTATAATATATGGCTATTAGTACTTATTCTATTTTGTGGCTATTAATGTTTTTTATTGGTTATTTTATTAATAGTTATTGGTGGTTATTGGTGGTTATTCTATTGGTGGTTATTCTATTAGTGGTTACTGGTGGCTATTCTATTAGTGGTTACTGGTGGCTATTCTATTAGTGGCTACTAGTGGCTATTTTATTAATGGCTACTATTGGTTATTCTATTAATGGGCTACTGGTGGCTATTCTATTAATGGCTACTGGTGGCTATTCTATTAATGGCTATTTGTGATTAATTTATTAATGACTATTGGTGGTTATTCTATTAATGGCTATTGGTGGTTATTATATTAATGGCTATTGGTGGTTATTCCATTAATGGTTATTGGTGGTTATTCTATTAATGGCTATTAGTGGTTATTCTATTAATGGCTATTAGTGGTTATTTTATTAATGGCTATTAGTGGTTATTCTATTAATGGCTATTAGTGATTATTCTGTTGTAAGCCATTGGTGGCTATTTTATTGGTGGTTATTGATCACTATTTTATTAATGGTTATTACTTTATAATTTATTATTGGTTGTTATATGTTATATTACAACTATTGGTGATTATTGTATTATAAATTATTGTTTGATATTCTATGTTATAATATCATACGCTATTGGTAGTTATTATATTGTAGGGTATTTAAAATTATTTTTCATAAGTTATCATTTTTATTCTAAATTATTTTGACCTTTAGGTCATTATATTTTGTTTTAGATTATTTTTAAGTTATTATGCTTAGGATAAAATAATTTATAATAACCTAAAGTATAACCTAAAGTTAGTTGAATAATTTAATTTAAAATAATTTAAAAGCTTATAATAAACCAGTTAAGATACTTTAAGGTAAAATAACATATAATAATTTAGGGTACAATAATTTATAATAGCCTATAATAACATAAAATATAAGTTAGAATAACTAAAGTAACTTAAAATAATATAGGGTATATCATAAACTAGCATAAATAAAATATTTTTAAAAACATATAAATAAACCTATTTGCTATAGTAAATTGTAATAATGAATTATGTTAACTAGTAATGAAACATGATGTCTACATAGTGATATTATAGTGAAATAACTTTCACTACGTGAAATCAGTAAAATGCAATGAAGTTATTTCACTTTTAAGGTCCCATAGTGATTTAAGCTAGTAAATTACACCCCACTTTGGTAGTAGTGTTAAAACATTATTAAACTCAACAAAATGATCATTTCAATAACAAATATTTGGTGCACTCAAGTGATCATTGAAAAAATCACAATCGAAAAGACAATATCTAACATTAGTAGGAAAACGTTGGACAAATGCACGATTGAAACATGATCTCCTAGGGGCTGCCAAACAAACGTCAAAATCCCAATTACAAAGAAGCCATTAAATAATCAAGGGACAAATAATCACCTAGTGGTTGTCAAGCGATTGAAAGATAAACAATCATTTGGTGGCCGTTAGGTGATCAATGAACAAAAAATCACCTAACACTATTAGGTTATTGATGGAAACACAATCAACTAATGACCACCAAGTGATCGACAAATAACCAATTGTTTGGTGTTTGCCAAACGATCAATGGACAAACAATGGCCTAGTGGCTGCTAGGCTATTGACAGAGAGACAATCGCCTGGTAATCACTAGGCAATCGCTAAACAAACCATCACCTAGCAGTTGCTAGGTGATCAATGCGCAAAATATCTTTTAGCAGCCACCAAACAATAAACGTAGAAACACACGACTAAAGGCCTCAACATGATAATCAAATTAAATTAAATGAAAAATATATATACAACAATATCTCACAATAAAACTAAACATTTTAATAAAGTTATCTTACAAGTTTATCATATGATTAAATGATTAAGGGAATGTATAAGGCATCAAAATGATTAAATGCTATTGAGTTTAATTAGTCACCCATTTTCTCTATTGGATCCTATACTTGACGTACAAAACTATAAGGATTCAAAGGAACTACAAGGAGGTTGGCACATTGCAATTCCTTGCCAACTTTGTTGTTATCATCCTCATCTAAAGCTACTGCATTCAACCCAAATGACGAAGCTATTGACGACAGATGTGTTGATCAATGTTAGCACATCCTTATCCTTTGGAGGATCCTCTTATTCATGGTCAATGAGTTCCTCATTGACCTCCCACTTTCTCGTAGCTTGAACATCAACATTTTTTGGATTTCTCACCCAAGAACAACCTTTTTTTTTTCAGAACCTAAGTCTTATTACTAGATGCCTTTCTTTTATTACTTCCCCTTGTGACGTAGCTAGCTTTCTTTTTGTCCACATTCAGTGGGCTTAGGTTGTCCAATGTTTGGGATAAATTAGCTCCACCTTCTTTGATAAGGACAAGGACATCTTGCTCATCTTCCTCCTCCACATCAGAAGTCAATGCTCCTTGGGTAAGCATTAACATAAGTTCTAATGATTGTGTTTCCGTGTTTTTAGTCGCAACACCAATCAACATGTGAAGATATATTAATGCCATCATCTTACACCGGTTTCCTTCCAGGTCATGAAGAATGGGTTCCAACCCTTTACATTTATTCTCTTGAAGAAGAAATGGCATGTTAGAAAAATAATCCTACTAATGGAAATAATTTTTGCAGAAAAAACATTCTAGCAATGAAGTCAAAATCCATGTGTTGGACTTACTAGACAAACATATGTGAAAACTCCTCCGTTGAAGATACTCAGGCAAACCATCCCACTCAAGATTACTAGCTAAAGGATTTGGAAAACAACTTCTAGAAAAACCTCTTGTCAATATAACTATTGATCCTCTAGAAAAGAAAAATATGGGCATTACACTAGTGCCGACAATTTTTTGATTCCCAAAATTTCAACACACACATTTGTTCCAAATTTACAAGGAAACAAATAAGCAAACATTAGCATGGGAATGATCTGTAATGTCGTCAAGGAACCTGGAACCTTTGCTGGTCTTGCCATGTATTAGCCAAACTCAAATTGAATTTTTGTAACAAAAGTCGATTTGCACATGATAGTTAATAGGCTCTTGAAGGACTCACAATTGCAAATGCAAACAACAAATTTGAACATGGCCTTTACATTTAGGAACCCTAGAAGAAAGGATTCCCAACCAAGGCCCTTCTAATTTGTCGGAACGTCTTTTGTGTTGTGAGTTGTACAGATGACGATGATGGTCATTGTTGCATCATCCATAAAAAATGATGCACAAGATTCCTTGTCGATAACATCCAACAAACCCACGATGTTCTCAATTTTGTCATACTTGTAATGAATGTCCAACAAAATTGCCTCCACAACATTGTCCTCCGGAGTTGCACTTTGGATCCATTTTTCTAGAGCCCACTTAAATCTTATAGGTGGGACCTCATTTGAAGGGTTCCACCTAAGCTTTTTCAAGTAGAAATCACCATTCACTCCGAATCCAAGATTGAGAACAACATCTTGTCAAGCTTTTGCTTGTCCTTCAATGTGTGCCATTTGTCATCCGAATATGGTTTTTGATTATTGGCGGTTGGCTTTGGATGTCCAAATTGAATCATAATTTCATTCTAGATCACAGCCTTTCACTTAAGCATCCTTGTGAACTTGTACTTGGATTTAAAGTTAGGCCTCCTTCCCTTTGCTGGATGTTCTCTAAGTGTTATTATTTTTGAAAGCAACCCCCTAGCCAGCTACTCGAGTTGTTTTTCCTTGAGGTTCACTAAACAACCAAAAGTAGATTTTCCAATTGGTTTTGGCAGACATGCTAACACATCTCCAAATCCATCAAGGATGTTGCACCTCTCCCATTCAAGGAGGACACTCTACCACAATTGGAAAACTACGTCTATCAACAGAAGGATATTCATGCACTCCTTTGTTGATTCAACATTCAAAATAGGTTTGAATGTTTCTTCAAATTTCTATAATACATTTTGTAAACACGACAAAACTTTAAAATACGATTGAAAAACATACAGTATCATAGCTTTGTATGGAAATTAATCATTTGGTATTGATACTTTGTATTCCTCAGTGTGTCAAAAAGACGCATTCAAATTTGGACAAGGCCTCTGGTATGCATCCCATATCCTTTGCACATGTGCAAGATTTTCCCTATATGAAGGCTTTGTGTTGAGGTCACAATCCTTATTTAATATTTTAGAAAGCTTGCAAATCTTCATGAAGTCTATGTCCCATACTACAATAATTGAAAGTAGTTATAAATCTCTCAAACCCAGGGCCTCATATTGGTGTCATCTACAAGTTCATGTTAAATCCAAAAATGAGATTCCATTTTCAAGTTATTATTTTGGAATTCCCATTGCACACCATAAAACAAGAAATACAAGGAATTAGGGATGTAATTAATGCACCTTTTTAGTAGCGATTGTGTGTTGCCCACCAATAATCAAAAATTGATTGTACTAAATATCCTCCCACTTCTTTGGCTTGTGAGGAATGATATGGTTGACATTATGCAAGTCTTCAAGGATTTCAAAAATGGGCACTTTGGTGTCAAATTTATTATATTGTGTGATTTTTTAAAAAATTTCATCCTTGTGGATATCCAATAGTGGACAATAAACAATGTTGGGAGATGTTCTTTTGAAACGATAAACATCAATGGAAACACCTTGAAGCAGGTCATTTCCAAAAGGAAAGAAATGTAGAAACTCATTGCCCAACGTGTTGTCAACAAGTTGACATTCTGTTACGTCGAATCGTTTTTCTTCTTTCCCAACAACTAGGTTTGTTAGGATCTTCTTTTTCTTCTCCGCTTTTGTTTTCTTTTTTTTTGTTTTTTTGTTGGGTGAAGGCCACTAGATCCCATGAAATTTGTGAGTGTGTGGTCTAAGCCCCTTTGAAACTCCTTTTGTGATTCGTCCTATTCAATTTTCAGGAGCTTGAAAAATTCATTCCATTTAATGACAACATTGTGCGATGTTTTTCACAAAAAAACCTTTCTCAACTATGTCGGGGCAAGCTCATTATGTTTATTGAGCAAATGAGGCCCGCCAATTGCTTTTTCCATGGGTCCTTTAGCATGATAATGACCATGTTTAAATCATGAGCCCATGCCTTCAGATCTCGAATGGACATCTTCTTCACTGAGTCCTAGTTTCCATTCTTGATCAAATGGAACTCAATGAATGTATCAAGTTGGTTTAATAGCTTTACCGCCCAACTTGTTATTTTTGAAGTGAATGACCATATTTCAAGCTCAACTTCTAGATACAAATTGTGCGCACCAAAGTACTCATCAACAACCTTCTTCCCCAATGGTGGAGTGTACCTATCACAAACAACAATCAGCCTTGCTCATCAATTGTTTTAACAAGGAAATGCTTAGCGGCCACCAAGTGTTTTTCATTGGATCATCTTGAAAAACGTTTGGTAGTTGTTAAACATTGTTCAATGCATCTTTTTGAAGAATGCCTAGTGACTGCTAGGCATTTTTCAATTTATTTTTTGGAAATATGTTTGGTGGCCATTAGGTGTTTTTCAATTGATCATTTAGAGAAATGTTTTACGACTGCTAAACATTTCTTTGTTGATCTTCTCAAGAAATGCCTAATGACCGCCAAGTGTTTTTCAATTGATCTTCTCAAAAAACACCTGGTGGCCACTAGGCATTTTTTAGTTGATCTTTTCAAAACATGCCTAGTGGCCACCAAACATTTTATAGTCCATCTTTTAGAGAAACACCTAACGGCCACTAGGCGTTTCTCTATTTATCTTCTGGAAAAACGCCTCGCAACCACCAAACATTTTTCAATCTATCTTCTAGAGAATCACTTGGTAGCTATCAGGCATTTTTCAATCTATTTTTTGGAAAATCACATTGTGGCCGCTAGGCATTTTTTAGTTTTTCTTTTGGGAAATCACTTGATGGTCACCAGGCATTTATCAGTTTATATTCTAGAGAATCATTAACGGTCGTTAGATGTTTTTCAATTTATCTTTTGGAGAATCGCTTGGTGGTCACCAGGCATTTCTCAACACATTGTCTTGAGAAACCAGGTCAAGCATTTCTCAACACATTGTCTTGAGAAACACCTGGTGACCGCTAGGCATTTCTCAGCGCATCTTTGTGAGAAACACTTAGTAGCCACCAGGCGTTTCTCACAATGATCATCTCATTGTTATCACATATATAATTGAAAAATGTTGGAGAATTTACTATGCTTCTATTGCCATTTTTTCAGGTTTGTTTTCTCGAGGCATGTTCTCCACTGCTCATAAGACACTTTGGATCTGCTTTACAAAAATCCAAATTGTATACAAAAATAATGAACAAAGAAATGAATATAATAGTCAAAACTTGCATGTAAAAATGTGGAGAAATGTAGTTACAACTATGATTGTTTTGGATGTAATCAAATGCATGTACTCACGTTGACGGTTGCACTATTTCATAATAATATACCCATTAATGCATAAACCAAAACACAAAATACATGATTGGATTACAAAAATCAAGGTTTATACTAGCACAGATAGAAGAGAATTAGAAATGGATAACATTCAAAACCATCTACAACAATTTGATGAAGTTTGATAAACAATAACACAGGAAATGCTAATGGAAATATTTCTGACATTGTTTGACACATGTACTAAAGATGTGTGATAAAAATGTGTATGGTAATAAAATATAGGAGGAAATACAAGGACACAAGGAATTATAGACACAAATTGATGAGTATAATAGACACGAACAAGAAGGCACACACACATAATACACAAATATGATTCACAAGCATAAGTATAATGATAAGAAATCACAAGGACACTCTCAAACAACCTAATAATCCTTCATAGATACACAGATGAGTGGATAGAAGAATTTAGGACATAGATACACAAACACATTGACACACACAAACACACAGACACACATAAAGACATATGAACACACATGGATTCATAAACAAACGTAGACACACAGAGAAACAAAAACACACATATACAAATAGGCCCACACAAACACATAGACACACACAAACACATATGGACACACATGGACATAGAAACATGCATAAACACACACGAATAGACTAACACACACATACACACAAACACATAGACACAAATAAACACACATGGAGGCACAAACACACCCGGACACAAGTGCGAAGATAATGAGGTACACACACACACAGTACATGCAAGAAATGATGTAAATGGGGTGTAGAGTTGGACAAACAATTAAGATTGGGAGAAATTTGAGAATGGGACTTTATAATTGATTATGTATGATGTTAGATGTGTCTTAAATTTTGAATTATGTTTAATCCTATTTTCTAGGGTCTACAGAATGGAAATAATAGGTCTAATTACGATTTTCTAAGTCTTTTCTTGGACGTGGAGCACATGCATGGGAGTTATTTGTCGTTGTTGTTTTACACAATAAAGGGAATAGAAGAGCATGGAAGGGAAGAGTGTTTTTCTTGTTTGTGATGTGTTTGTGGTGAAGAAAGCAATTGTGAAAACGTCTTCAGAAATTTGGTTCCCAAAACCCTAAATTACCAAGATTGGGAATTGAAAGTCTTACATAGCAATGGAGGAGTTTGGGGAACATTGTTCAGTGCTCTCCTTTGTGGTGTTGAGCGCTCTTATTTGCGGTGTCAAATGGCCGACTTCACCATGATATCTTTTTGCATTCGTGTTCACCAAGTCTTCAATGCCCTACTTGTCGAATTTGGCTTCACCGAGTAACCTTAAGATGAAGCGGGTAACCCTGAGATGAAAGAGAGACAAAAAAAAAGAGGTTGTGAGAGAGAAAGACCATGAAAGAGAGACATTGTGAAAGAGAAAGTATGTGAGGGAGAACTTGAGAGAAAGAAAGGCGACGAGAAGAAGAGCACGACATAGGAAGAACGCAATAGAAGAAAAGTGTGTGAGAGTGAGAGAAAGAGATGGAGGGAGAAAGAGAAATGAGGAGATGAAAAGTGAATGAGAAGGAGACGCAACCCTAACTATCGTCTCGACTTCAAATTTCATCCAACTTTTGGATGAAATTATTTTCTATTTGATTATGAATAAAAAAGACATCAACATGATGTCAGCGTGAAACTCTTTTCTAAGAAAAAGATGTATATTTAATGAAGATGACATCCAAAAGTTGGATGAATTTTTGTTTGTCAAAAAATACCATGCCTTCTGGACGTAAACAAACGTGAAAAATAAGGATTTTTTTTATTTTGTGGGAAAATTTAATTCACACTCATGGAAGAAACTGAAAAGTAAAGATACTTTTGTTTTTTGGGAAAAAAAATCCACATGCAAGGAAAAATACATGAAAAATAAGGATAAATTTCTTTGTGGGAAAAAAATATCCATGGTTAAGGAAAATAACATGAAAATTATGGATGATTTTTCTTTATGGGACAAACAATTATCCATGGCTAAGGAAAATAGAATGAAAATTATGGATGATTTCTCTCTATGGGAAAAATATTATCCATGGTTAAAGAAAATAGAATGAAAATTATGGATGATTTCTCTTTATGGGAAAAAAATTGGGTTTGAAAGCTTGGAGGATTTAGGGATTAGGGTTTTAGGAAAGCTTTTGGAGGATTATTGTTTAGTGTTTAGATTTTAAAAAGATTTTGATGTATAAAAACATTTAAAGGTTTTAAGGAAGGATTCGAAGGATTAAGGTTTAGGGTTTTAAAAAAGGTTTCGAAGGATTAGAGTTTAGGGTTTTATGGAAGGTTTTGTAAGAATATGGTTTAGTGTTTTGAGGGTTTAAAGGTAAATCAGGGTTTATGGTATTTAGGGTTACAAAGCTTCAAGGAGGTTAATGGTTTAAACTTGGCACTAGGCTATAATGAAGTTTTGGAGGCTTAATAAAACCTAGTATATTAACTTGATGGTCCTATTCACATTATAAATAGGAATGTGTGTGTTCCATTTCCAAAGGTACACAAATTATACATTAAGTCAGTGATGTATGACAGTTGTAAATGATAATAGGATTGTCCTTTGAAAGTAAATAATTTATTTTCTATTATTTCATTACCTTCTAAATGAACTTTTGAAATCTGATTCAACTAAATTTATCTGAGTAATTGTAGTAAAGTTAATAAGTGATAATAATTCGTTTGGAAAGTAGAATTGATTTGCATTCAATTTCCCTAACATTGTTTCATGATAATGGTTTATTTACTATTTGGGGATTGCAATTTCACCACTTTACATTATTATTTCAATGGGTTCCCCATGATGGGAAAGGCCATAATCTACATCCACCTTTAATTAAATGTATTGGTGTGCTTGTCCCACTAATAAGTCCTTAGCATCGGTTTAACGTGTGCCACTGGAATTGCACCCTCAACACATCCAATGTTATTAAATGTCTCTCCTTACATTGGATTTTGCTTCTTGTGGGCACATGGTAAATTTGTTGAAGAAGAGTCCAAAAGTCTAGCTAGTAAGTTAATAATTAATTACTTAAAAGTCTCAATGTATTCAATAAATAAATTTAAAAGTTTTAGAGTGACATACAAAGTGTGTCATATTTTTGGCCACCACCTCAATCTTTTGTAATGTCATGCATTGGATTCAAATAAACCAATGAAATTTACCCCAACACACATAATGTTATCAGTTTGATTTCCCAACATAATGATTGATTAATTTCTATATAATAATATTCAATTAGAATTCAATGATAGTTGAATTACAATGTAATAATATAATTTTTTTTAAAAATATTAATAATACGCTAATACATAACAATTATAATTTGTATCCCATTTTCTTACCTTATTAAATGATCCATCAAAGAGATTTCTCTAATTTTTTTATTAAGAAGACTTGATCCTAACCACTGATTTTTTTGAAAAGTCCAGAGTTAACAATTTAGTCTAGAATTAAATAAATATTATATATTTAATTAAACATGGCCAAAGAAAATTATTATTGTGGCTAGAAACATGGCTAAACATCATGATGGTTAAATAATTACTACTAATTATATACAATTAATATACTTAATAACCTATTTCCTAGGGAGCTTGCTAGGTTCCTATTATGTATAAATGGATCATAAATCAATTATATTTAATTGAATAAATTGATCATATTGAAAATGAAGTTTAAATTTAATAACAATAATCTAATTATTTTCATTTAATTTGAATAGTAATAAATATTAAAGTATTAACTATTAACATATCAAGAAGCTTTACTTGTTGTTAAACAATCTCCAACTCCACTTGCTTCTTCCATATTAGATTGTTTTACTACCTTTGAAGTTTTAAATATGTAGGATAGGTTTTAAATAAATTTCCATTTAAAGTAATGTTAACAACACTACTACTTGGAATCTAATGAACCCTAGAAAAACAATTCAATTTGAAATGTCTATGGTTGGTGCTGGCTAGGTTTGATTATATGGGGCTTATGGAAGGACCAACAAAAGGTGATTCAAATGAGTTGGGAAAAGGTTGAAGAGAAGCTATAAATTTTTTTTAGTGTTCTTAGGGTAACCTATGTGTTGTTGAGGAATATAGAACAAGTTATGTAAGCAAATGCTTGGGGGGGGGGGGGGGGGGAGATCTACTGCACTATTCTAAGTGAGGATGCATAACTTTGTTGAATTTGGTTTTAAACTCTTTTGTAAAACCCAATTGGTGAATAATTTAATTTTTGCACTAATTCACAATTGTCAAATTTTTTGGTAACATGTTGGATCAAAATTTGATAAATGTCGAATGAAGGATTGGGAATTGGATTCTGTTTGTAGATAAGTGGTGTATGAGTTGATAGAAAAACTGAAATAATTTTATCATGTGTATGGTTATTCATATTATTAGTGTTATTCACATGCATCCAGATGTTTTGATGTTTAAAGGTAAAAAATCCACCTTGAAGGTAAAAAAAAATTATAAAATGTAATTTATGAATTAATATTTTTTACCAATTTTGAGATCTGATTCTATTAAATTTATATGAGTAGTTGTAGTAGAGTTAATAAGTGATAATAATTGGTTTGGAAAGTAGAATTAATTTGCACTTGATTTTCTTAACATTGCTTTTATGAAAATGTTTATTGCTCAAGGATTACACTTTCACCACTTTACATTATTATTTCAATGGGCTCCCCACGATAGGAAACTCTAGAGTCTACATCCACTTCTAATTTAATGTTAATTTAACTTTCAATGTATTCAATATGTGAATTTAAGAATCTTAAAGTGACATACAAGATGTGTCATATTCTTGGCCATCACCTCAATCTTTTGTAATGTCATACATTGGATTCAAATAGACCAATGAAATTTACCTTGGAACACTCACATTGTCAATGTTGTTAGTTTGATTCCTAACATAATGATTGATTGATTATTATATAATATTTGATTGGAATTCATATTGATTTACATAATAATATAAATTTAAACCTTGTTGTTTTTTATTAATAATATTCTAGAACACATATTTGATTAAAGATTTTTCCTTACTTTGTGGATGGTATAAACTTTGTCTGGTGGCCATCAAACTTTTAAAATGTAACTTCATATTCAAGTAAAAACAACAATCATTCACAAAGATAACATCCACAAAGACATTTTGTCTCAAAAGAATTTGTGCCAATTTAATACCAATATAATATTATGCTAGTTTCAAAATTAATATATTATGATGAAAATAGTATATTACATGGTGCCCACTAAGTGAAAATTATAGGGCTAACTTCTTAAATTAGGACTTTATACAACTTGGTGGATGGAATGAACTCCACCTTGTGGCCATTAGACTTAACAATTAAATGATCATGTTTTAAATGAATGTCATATTGTATTTTTTTTCAATTACATTATTTCCAAATAAAAAAGACTTTGTAACCAATAATTCCAAAAAAATCCAGGGTGAAAGTGTGGTAAAATATGCCAAAAAAATAGTCACATATGCAATCACAATCACATTTATGGCATAAACATGAAAAAATGTATTCAAAACTTTTAGAACTTTCAATATGAAGAATTGGTGCACTCCATTGAGTTTATGGTAAGCTACACATAAAATGTGAAGAATTTTTAGATAAGAAAAATGGATGAAAAGTATGTTTTAAACTAATTAGGTTTTCAAAATTTCCAAAATACTTTTATATGAGAACTTTGATAAATTATGACTATGATATGAATTTTTTAAAAACACATTGATACATATTAGTGTTCTATCCATTTGAAAGTACAAAAAAATCAATTACAATTATACTTTCATCATATTTTCATATACTTGAAGCAAGAGCGTGACACCTACTTTCCTATATTTGTATTTTTAAAAGTGTACTTAAATGCATATTAAAACATGCAATTATTCAATATTATGCAATGAAGTCAAAGATCTTCCTCTTATTGATCATTAAAGTAAAAAATATTCATGAGTTCAATGTATTAAGTCTTATTTTATGGATACTTTCCACTAAAAAATAAATCTTTCATTGGCATATTTTACCATGCTTTCACCCTCCATGTACACATTATGTTAAAAACATTCACATCAACTCTAACACAAGACTATGAATTTTCATGAGTGATTGAAAGCCAAATGTTAGTGTTCCCATCTGACATCAAAAGACTCAACCCTTTGAATTTGAAACAAGGAAAGAGGCCAAATTGGCAAAACTACAACATCACACTATTGCACAAATTTTATTAATACTTTTCAATATATATACACCATAAAAAATTTTAAAATATAATTGAACCCTTGGTGGCCACCAGGTGAAACATAAAAAATTGCAAACAACAAAAACAAAATGAGGCAATTCCCATTTAAAGTGAGAAAAAGGAACTCAATGTTTTGAATATAATATATTGACAACATGCTAAATTTGTAGTTGAAGACAAATGTTTCTCAATTCCACCATTCATCCCAATTGGGGGAGAAATGATCATAGTTTAAAATGTCACCTTGTGTTTGGAAATTTGTCCAAGGCATGGTAGGTCGTAGTGATGATTGTTGACTTCTTGTTGATTCACCATCCATCCAACATTTTGTAATTGGGTAGTGTTTGTTTAGATTCACCATCCATCCAACATTTTGCAATTGGGTAGTGTTTTTTCCAGAGTTGGATAAGATAGTTCTTTACTTTGATGAAAAAGAACATCATGTTCATGTTATAAAAAATTTAATTAGAATTATCTTGGTTCTAGTTCTTGTTCCACCCACACATAAATGGAACTGATAATCCAATTCTAGTCCAACTCTAATTTTGGTTTTGAAAATCAAATTTTCTTTTGGTCTGGTTTTTAGTAACTCAAATTAAAACTAATGGTTAATTAACTCCCAGTTAACCCTTGGCTATACTCACTTATTTTGGAAAGTGCATATTAAGTGAATTTTAGAATTATACAAAGTATGAAAGACAAATGTTTTCCTTAAAATGTGAAGAATTATATATACTAGTAATGCAACAATCCTAACTTTGATGGGACTAGAACACCCTTAAGCTTTAAACCTTAATCAATTCACAAAATAGTGAAAATTATGTCACCAAAACAATTCATTGGGCAAGCCACTAAAATGAACCAACACACCATATAGGATGGATGGATGGTGTGTGGAGTCTAGGCTAAACATGGCTAAAGACAATTACTATTGTGGCTAAAAACATGGCTAATTTACATTGTGATGATTAAATAATTACTATTAGTTAATATACAATTACACTTAACTTATTTCCTAAAGAGCCTACTAAGTTCCTATTATGTATAAATGGATCATAAGTCAATTATATCTATATATTAATCATATTGAATATGATGTATTATTAAATTTAATATTAATATAATTATTTTAATTTAAATTGAGTGATAATAATAATTATTTAAAAATTATTTAAAAACATATTATATGCATTTATTTATTTTCATGTTTAATTTAATATGCATTTATTTACTATAAAAATATATATATATTTGCCACCCCTTACGCTTTTATTTTATTTTATAATTACAATATAAAAATTTATTTATAATATAGTATCATACTTTTATCATTAAATTTTATTTCAACATTGTATAATAATATCTAATTGATTCACACCAATGAATATTTAAAATGGATTGTATATCAAGACTTAAAATATTTTTTAAAATTTTGATATTAAAGGTTTTTATATTACTTATATAACAATTTTATCTTTTTGGCAAAACATCACCAGCAAAAGGAAAACAAAATTACCTAGATGTTTTTTTTTCCTATAATTACTTTCCTAGCTACAAGTTTTTTTTTTTTTTTTTTTCCCTTCTTCTTTTAGGGGTATTCATGACAATGTGAGTTTGTTTTCTTGGGGTGTGATGGAGTTGAGCTCGCATTTCAATATTCTCATGTGTAAACACATCAAAAAAATATGTTTGTTGTTAAGCAATTTGACTCCACTTGCATTTGGTTTTAAACTCTTCTATAAAACCTAGTTAGTGAATAATCTAATTTTTTTCACTAGTTGACAATTGTTATTCCTTTTTGTAATATATTGGATTGTTTGTAGATTAATGGTGCATGAGTTGATAGAAGAGTTGAAATAGTTATATCATGTGTATGTTTATTCATAATCATGATGGTGCTAATCACATGCATGCACATAAAATTTTGACACATTGAATTTTAAATGTGGTTTGGAAACATTAAAATTCCATAAAATTTTCATATTATATAACGTCATGCCTATAGTGCCACATGCACATAGTGATGCACCCTTTAACTCCTTGATGGACTCAACTGCAAGTCCAAAAGGTGAAAATAGTGGAAGGATAAGGAGTTGGGGTACGTTCCCTGGTTTGCAGCACTTTGGGGGTAAAGGGGTGTGCTGGAACTCTAAGATGGGGATTAAGGAGAGTAATAAGCAAGTCAATTATTCACACGGGCCTACACAAACCAAACAACAAGTTGGTTAGTACATAGTTAGAACACTTTTAGTGCACGGACGAGTCATGGGCAAACATGGGCTCACAAGACTCACCACAACTTGGACTTGGGGGAAACCACCACCTTCCCCCTTATAATATTTTTTGTACCAGGCCACAGGCCCTACACCCAAATGTCATTTTGTCCTGGGATTTTCAAGCTGGGAGTCCCGAAATTTACAAAATGGGGACTTTTGCGACTTTAGAGGCCCATAACGTTTTGTGGAGACCTCCAATTGAGGTGAGGTCTAAAGCAAAGTTGTAGCTCTCATTGAGATTTTTCCAAATATATGTGGCACACCACCTGCACACAAGTAAATCAGGGCGATTCTCGACTTGTAATGGTCGGGAGTCAAATTGGCAGTTTGGCTCCTAACCCTTTTTTTGGTCATAACTTATGTTTTAAATATCCAAATGGATCATGCGAGCCCATTTTAGACATTTACGTCTCAAGAACTTTCCAATTGTATAATGAACTTTTCAATCCAATGAGTTTTGACCCCTCCTTCTAAAAATCGCCTTTTGAAAATTTAAAAGTCCAACAAGACTCCAATTCCCAAAGTGGGAACGGGAGTGTGTGGGTTCATTCCCTCACATTTTCCTACACTCTTAGGAACATGACTCCCGGGCTTTATTCTTGGCCTGCACCTTTGCAAGCCCCTACCTTAGTCGCAAGCCCAAGGTTAGGGTTGCGACATTTAGTATATATTAGGCGATAGTAGCAAAATGCGATTCGGAAGCACCAACATTCCATCAAATTTTCACACACAACAACATGTCTAAAGACCACTTAATAATTATATAAAAGTTCGTCTTGCAAGTCTTATATTAATTTGCAATAATAAGTTTTAGACTTAAAAACCAAAATTAGTCAATCAATGTATAATATAAAATTAGTATTATTTTTAATACCCATTTAAAAATTAAATCATTGTATTATTTAGTATCATTTTGCGTGACAATAGGTGTTTGGATTATACAAATTATTGATATTCTCACATTGATACTAGGTTGAAAATGTCACATTGATTTACCCTAAACCATTTTTGATTTTTTGCAGGTTTAGTTGCCCCATAGATTCCTAAGCATGGTGACAAGATTGGCATGGAAGTGACAATGTGAGGAAGACACAAAGAAGTCAAGCACATGAGAATGTGTTACTAAAAGTAAAAAGATCAACGGGTCACCTAGAATAAGCATTGGGAATGGATGGAAAAAGTTCAAGACAATTAATGAGTTGAAAGTAGGAGACCATCTTACATTGAAAGTAGTTGTCACAATGAAAATTTGTATGAGTTTTTGCATTTTGAAGGATATTAAGTTGAAGGATAACTTATTTATAACTTTTTTTCAAATTTGATTTAACACTATAATGTGCATGAAAATGGATTAAAAAAAGTCATTGTTTTTTAATATTTGATTATAGATGAAATTTTTTGTTTTTGACCAATATTTGTGAATTAATGGGCACCCACCAAAATAGTGGGCATTCACACTACAATAGTGGCCATCCACATCAAAACAATATATTAACCATGATTAACAAGCTACACATTAAGTTTGCTTTCACATAAAATATTGAGTCAAAAAATGAAATATTAACCATGTAGGCTAAACTCCAAAATATTTCAAAAAAATCAATGTGGGAGAAAAGGGATAAAGAGGGATGGTTGCCATCTTGTGTTGAATTTGGAATGTTGGTCCTCTACTTGAATGACATTAAGGATATGAGTTCAAAACTTAACATGAAAACACAAAGTTAAACCCAAAAACAAGGCAACTTAAAAGTTATTAAATTTATCATATAACTATTGTCAAGTCGAATCATTGATTTGTCATTAGCACTATAACAAATCTGGGCTAATATGCTATCAGGGTTTCATAGAATTCATGGAACCTAGTTGCACAAAAGGTTACTTAGGGCATGCCCATTGCCATGTGCATGACATTGGGCCTTCATGGCAACCACGTATGACTCTATCATTCTCATGTAAATTGCCATGTCATTGTTATGTAACGGCATCATAGTGGATCTTTTTTCATGGTCAAATTTCCATTAACAAAAAATATACCACAAAATATAATCAAATTATAATCATGGAGTGCAAATTTTATTTTACATGTGTTGAAATATATTATTACACAATTATACTAGATAATTTTTATGTGTAAAAATGAATAAAAATTATAATTTTAGAAAATTCCTCGGGTCTTGGAAAATATTCCTCATAACTATTACATGCCCCATCTAGTTGACCCTTAATTTTAAATGGAATAATATTCTTATAATATTTAAACTAACCAAGGATCAGATATGAAAATATTCCATACTAGGGATTTGGGCAATTGTTAATGATTATAACCATTTTGCTAAATTCCATAAAATTTGCATAGTTTTGAAATTGAAAGGGGAAAGGAGTGTGGATGAAGGGGTTTGTTGGGATATTATAAAATTGAAGGGGTAATAATATGTGCACTAATTTTCAAGCCAAAATTTAGTCCTTTTTCCATTCAATTTGTTTTAATCTCTTAGTATCCAAGTGAAATAACACATATTTAATTAATTTAAAAGTTCAAAAATCCAAACAACAACTTAACAATGTTATATTTATTTAAACTTTCAATTATAAATCACCTGGTGGACACTAAGACCAGAAGAAAAAGTTTTAAAAAAAGGAACAAAATTTAGCCTTGTGGGTATGTGCTTAAATCTATTCATGAAGGAAAAAATAAAATTCAAAAACAATAATATGTAGGATTGTTGATATGATTTATTGTAGCAAGATAAGATTTGATTTGAAAACTAAAGTGCAAGACTCACATTGTATAATAAGTTTAATGTTATATGATATCAAACTTTGAAAGAAAAAACTTCAAAGTTGTGAACTAATTTTCTTTTTGGGGGACAAGTTGAAATCATGAGCTTATGATGATGATGATGATGAGTAGTACTATGATGATGAAAATAACATGGCATGAGTGTTGCAATGTTGGCTGAAAAAATCATAGATTCAATTACATATTGAATTAAAAACAAATCAAATTGTGCAAATGTTCTATTTTCCTAAATTATTGCTGATAAAAAAAAAAGTTATGAGAAATAAAACATTTGCACAATTAAATTTGTTTTTAACTCAATAATGTAGTTCAATCTATAATTTATCTTTAACTATCATTGTAACATGTGCATCAGGTTATTGGGTCGTTATTTTTTTAAAAAAATCTACAACCCTAAACATAAAACCTTAAACCATATTAACCTCAAACCTTCTAAACCTTAAAAAAATAGAAATATGTTGAATGGTACACCACATCCAAACCAAAATATGATTCACTTATAATGACACAAACAATTATAACATGGTGGACATTAAGAAGTTAATTTAGAAAAGAAACAAAATTTTGAAAAATTCAGTAATAAATACAAATTATAACGTAACAATTTTGATCTTTGTTGGGTAAAATGCTTTCAACACAGAAAAATGAAATGCAATAGTATACGTAAAGAAATTGTATATATTGTTGCATTCCATTTTTTTGTGTTGAAGACAAACATATATATAGATGCATAGGAACCAATTAACTAATTAAACTATGACTATTTATTTTTGTTTGAAATTCATATTTGAACTATACTGAATTTTTTTTTCAAAAAACATAGTATCCACATGAAACACACACACAAAGCACTCACACGAAACACACACACAAAGCACCCACACAAAACAATATAAACATTTACATTCACACCCGCACAAAAAAAAACACACAAAAATATGTACCACACACCAGAATATCTATGACATACATGTGATGTCACCTATAACCTTATGTATTCTTTTCAACACACATTCTCTTTTTATACATATAAACAATAAAAAACACAAACAAATGCAAACACACATCCACATACATATATATACAAACATATACAACCATACATACATATACATCTATACATAGATACAACTTAGATTACATATAAATAAACAAATATCATACAATTTACAAATTTACAATGATTTAATTAATTCAAATGAAAATTTCATTTAAATTATGAATTAACACATATTAGTACAACAATGATTTCTAAGCAAAAAATCCAATATGAAATATTACCATAGTAATGAAAGAAAATTATGTAATTATTTACTCAACCCTATAAATCAACTTTCAACGATAAACCCTATAATTCATTTTTAAACCATAAACCTTAAATCTAAACTTTATACATTATACTCTAAAAACATTAAATAAATATCTCAAATATGAACCACTTAAATAAGTATTTTACTATTTTTTAGTTATTTATTAAGGATTAGTGTATCCTTGAATGATAAATTAATAAATTTCTTATCTTTAATTTAGTATTGATTCAAAGTTCATGAACATCGACAATTTAGTAAAATATTCGATAATTACATAATAATTGACTATTGAAATTTTACTATGAAAACCAAATTTAAATATATATTAAAAAAAAACTTGTTATGAAATATTGAGTAATCATTAATTAATTCAAATTAAATTCATAGAATTAAATACCCATTTATTATTCAAAAATCTAAATCAAATCATCCCACCATTTTGTAAAACAATATGATTCCAAATGGATTTAACATGTTTCCTTGAACTTCCATGAAAGTTTTTGTCAATGTGCATAACAACATTTGAACTCCAATTTTTTTCATAAATAGGATTAGTATGTACCTAACTAGGTAGATAGGTAGGTACACATGCCTACCTACCTATATTTTTAAATGTTCATACCTACTTATGTAAACTATAGGTAAATCAAAAAATTATCTTTGTATGTAGGTAAATAGTAGGTAGGTAGGTAGGTGGAACATAAGTAAGTAAATGGTAGGTAAATGGGTAGGTAGGTAGGTTAGTAAAACATAGGTAGGTAGATGGTAGGTAAAGATTTCCTTACAAACAAAATGTTTTCTTTTGTTTAAGGAAAGGCAAGGTTACATTTTCATGTAAAATTATATGTAATTTTAGGTTAGTTGCAAATTTGGGGTATACATTACATGGGAAAAATTTGAATATAATGATTAACATTATAAATGCATTGAACGTAATGTAGAATGAAGATTAAAGGTCTGAAGTAGAAATTTAGCTATTTAGTTAAAAATCAAGTGAAATGAATCCAATACCCATTCCATAATCTTAGCAATTAAACTTGGATTCAATATTGTTTTACAATATTGGATTAGATGTGGATGAAATCATAAGATCATCTGACTGGAAATTAGGGTTAGTCTAGTGCATGTCCCGAGTCTTCGTTGCTCTCATTTGTAAACTTTTCATTTCATTTCAAGGCTGAAACAATAACGTAACATTAATGTTTTTTAACTCATCGCTTTGCAAGCCTTGTTGCTAAAGATTTGACAAGCTACCACCATTCTTCCGGTTCACAAAGCTTACATTGAAGCTCCATTGTGCCTACCAAAGTTTTTGGTGCCTACTATTCAAGTATGGATGTGCTTGAGCCCGCCTTTGAGCTTTGGTTGCCATCACCTTCTACCCGCCAAGATGGTTGTTGTAAACAATGCAAATCGAACTTGAGGAGTTATTGCAACAAGTTCACAACTTTGTGTCATTTTTTGTTTGTAAGTTTGTCTTGTAAAAATGATGAAGATCAAGTGAAGGGATTTTTCTCTAGGCATAATCATAGATTGTCAGATCATGCACATTTAGGTCAAGTTGGAATTGTGAAGTGAATAGGTGTAGAGATGATGAAGGTATGATTAAATCTTGATCCAAGTAATCTTGAGCCTTTGTATTAACCTCTGTTCTTTTATTTTTTGCGTTGCATTTGCATATGGTTTTAGGGCACATTTATTTGCATCAATTGAACTTAGATCTTGATTAGTAGGTTTGCATTTTTGCAATCAATCTAAATAGGTAGTGGTTGTTAAGGAAAAAGTAGTAAGATTGTTATAGCAAGTACTCAAATTCACACTTGGAAAACTAGGTTTTGATATAGGAAAATACATGTCGTTGGAGTTAAAGCGAAACTCATAGCTTCAACCAGAGGTAGAAAAGAAGGAGAAGTTGCCTCCACAAATAGACATGATTTAGCTTCCACCAAATGTGGAAGAACTTGGATTTTTTTTCACAAACTTTGAGGTAGAGCAATAGGTGCAACTCTTAAAGCTTGTGTCGAATGTTAAAAACACACAACCACTAGTGATCTTTCCACATGTTTATGTAAAACAACTATCAGAACAATTGTTTTTTCCAATAAAAGTAGTTGGGGATAACAAGCATAATAGTTTTTCCACTTTGATGTTTCATCCATGCTTGCACCTTTTTTTGGAAACCAAGGGGTTCAACAGTAAGGAAAAGTGGTGTTTTGTTGGAGCTTAACTTGGTGTGAAAGTTTTGGTGTGACTATAGGCAAAAGTGGGAAGTGTGGGCATTTTCCATCATGGTGCAGAAATGACAATAACCAATTTTATTGATCATTATTTGGGTTGTTTCCCATAGATCCAAAGTACATAACTAGATAAGTGTATTCCTTTTATGTGTAGGTGGCATGTTCTTCAATGGCATTTGTCTTCAATGGTTATGAACTCAAAGACATGTGCGTTAGTTTAAGGTTTAGGAGTGTTAGAAGATGGTAAACATGTTTGTGAATGAAGATCTAGAATATTCTAATTTAACTTGTAGTTACAATTTGTTGATGTTTTTGTAGGGCTAATTTGATTAATATCCAGATGCAACTATGGGAGTGCTAGAGATGTGGTCACACAACCTGCATGTACTTACATGTCATGGTAGTTCAAGCAATGGAAATGATTTGAAAAATACAACACAAGCTGAAGGTATGCAATCACATTCTATTACTTTATGTTGTTGTGACTTTTGTGATTACTGTCTAAGATTGTTGCATGCATGTACATGATAAGGAAGAACTTGAATACTACTTGTTATAATTACTTGTCCATTACCTACTACTTGGTTCTACCACAGTCATGGAATTCTTTTGAACATGGGTGTATGAGTTCACTTTTGATGTAATTATCTTTGTCAAGGACCAAAATAGGAATGTCACTCAATTATACAAGCCACACATTGAAAACTTTGATTTGTTAGAACTAAGGTTTCATTTATTGTAGGCCATGGAATACCCACCAATTTTTTAATTTCTTCTTAATATTCTATAAGACTAGAATGGCCACAAGTAATTTGCATTCCATGAACATTCTCATTTTTACCTACTTGATGTCGTAATTGTTTATGACTATAGATGTTCAAAGGGAGGCGAGAAAGGCAATGATGGCCCTTGCACCAAATGTGGCTTCAAAGAAGATTTATGGTGCTGACCTTCCCTAAGGTCTTCAACATGAATTTGCCCAAGTCCGTGAGGACAAGTTTTCAATGGAAGAAAATGAAGCAACTTTAGATTGATGTGCTTAACAACATTCAAGTATGGTTCTCTTCACCTCTCCTATATACAATCATAGTTATCCATTCAATAATAAATGACGGCACGAGATTCTACACAATGGAGAATTGAGACTTCCATTACTTTACCACCTCTTCTGAATGGGTAATGTTAGAAAACGCTTAGCAACCACCAGGTGTTTTCTAGATTGAAAATCCTAGAAAACGCACGGCAGCCGCCAAGTGTTTTTTGTATCAAAAATCCTAGAAAATGTTTGGTAGCCACTAGGCATTTTTTGGATTGAAAATGGTAGAAAACACTTAGCAGCTACTAGGTGTTTTCTGGTTGGAAAATGTCAAACACCTAGCAATCATTAAGCGATTTTTGGATCGAAAATTCTAATAAATGCCTAACAACTGCCTAGCAATTGCTAGGCATTTTTTGGATGGAAAATGCTAAAAAATGCTTGACGCCTACCATGTGTTTTTTAGATCCAAAATGCTAAAAAACACTTGGTAGCTGCCAAGCATTTTTTAGATAAAAAATGCTAGAAAATGCTAGGTTGCTACCATGCATTTTTTGAATTGAAAATGGTGGTTACCAAGAGTTTTCGGGATCGGAAATGGTAGAAAACACTTGGCGACTGCCAAGAATTTTCTAGATTGGCAATTTTAGAAAAGAACTTAACGCCACAAGGCGTGTTCTAGATCAAAAATCATAGAACATGCCTAGCAAGTTGTTAAACATTCTTTAGGTTGTAAATTGTTAAAAATGCTTCATAGCCACTAGGTGTTTTCTAGATGAAAAATTGTAAAAAATGCATAGTGGCCATTAAGTGTTTTTTAAAAAAAAAGCAAGAATCTAAGAGAATGTTTTTGCACAATTATATTAAACATAAAAATGTTTAACGACCACCAAACATTTCTATGTAAGGATATTGGGCATAGAAACACCTAGTGACGACCAGGCAGTTCTGCGTAACTATGTTGGGCGAAGAGATGCTTGGCAATCGCTTAGCATTTTTGTGCATTGATATTGGAGTAAAGATGCAAGTGCTTTTGTGCAGTAATGATAGCTTGTAATGGGCGGGTTGTAAAACACATGTTATGGCTAGAACTTTGATCCTTGATTTAATGTTGCATTCTGTTTATTTTTGGCTTAACATGATATGGATGAATGATTCATATTTAGTAGCTTTGTTAATATTTGGGATGCGAACAAGAATGAAAGGGTGAAGATTAGTATTGGAACGTGTAAAAATCTATTAGTTGTTCTTATATATGGACTTTATGGAGTGGAGAATTGCATAGTGGTTTTAATTGAAACTATGAATGAGGATTGTGAATAGCAAAAATTATTTTATCCAGTTCAATGTGTGAGATACTATGGATCAACAATGGGAATAAAGGTTTTTTGGCCTTGCAAATATTTGTTGATGAATGATGAAGAGGTTGTGATGGCGAGAGACCAATGTCACGTCATAATGGATGGGGTGAATAATCTTTCAAAGAAGTGAGTTTCATGTAAAGACAATTTCCTAACAGAGAGCTTTTAGGCTAAGAACATCCATGATGTGGAAAATATGGGTAATACAATTGAAGATTTGCGTAATGAGGAATTATGTGGTGAAATGATTATATCTCTGAAGATGGTGTGGAAGGGTCCATTGGGGAGTCTGGGTCTAATTCCATGAGCAAAAAAGGAAGTGAAAAGAACATTGCAAAAAGCGATGAAGAGGTTGGTAGCAAAGATTATTTGAACAAAATAAGGAGGACTATAACCAGGGGAATGCATGTGTGAATGATGATGTAGTGCATGGCCATGGTGTGGGAAGGAAAATTTCAAATATACTACGAAGATGTCGGTTTAAGTGGCAAGGAACTAAATGTGATTTTGTGGACGATGTTGGGGTTTTCCATGCAAAAGCTCATGTGGTTACATGCGATCGACATGAAGCAATTCTTGATGATTAGCTTGGGGAGGACCATGTTAAGCTTTGCGTCTTGTATTGTCCTATGACTATGTTAATAGTGATGACCATTTGGAAATGGATGCTAATTTAAATAATTCTTGATGGGTACCCCCTCATAGAGCATCTAATTTCATTTAATGAAACCCACATACCAAATGTTGATGATGTGGGAACAGTTGGTGTAAAGAAAAAGAAATATTCCTTTCATAAGAGGAAGTGAAGTGTAGTTGAGTTCTAGTAGCGAAGGGTTCCAATTCTAGAATTGAGAAAGTGTTGTTAGAGGAGTTTGTGCGCAATGTGGGTGCAACAAATTGTTGCACCATGAATTGTTATTAAAATTTTCCTCGTGAAAAGACCTTGTTGAAATAGGAGTTTTGGAATTTGTCATTTGAAGATCATAAAGCCTATGGTTTAAATATTCCAAAAAGGTTACATACGAGGGGAGTCAGAAATGGACAAAAATTTATCATTATTCAAGGTTTAACCATTTTTGAAATTGCTTGGTACTAGATAGTTGGTTTTTCCAAGCCGACATATATGTTGTACAAATTAGACAACAAGCGAGGTTATCGATTCTTACCACATGGGAATAAAAGTACACATAAATTACGTATGTCAACTCGACAAGCAGAATCCAATGTTTAATCATTGATTGATTTGTTTGTGGATATGATGTTACATTAAATGAAAAGGATTGGAAATGGTAGACAAGATGTGTGATGTTTTTTGCTTAAAACATGGAAGAGTTTGTAGGAACACAATGATCAAGTAAATTATATGGAACAACTAACACTTGTTTTTATTTGGTGACAAACGCCTGGCAATCGTTGGGTGTTTCTCATGAAAAAATATTTTTTGAGAAATTGAAATGTATTTTGGAATGTATATGTGAAGGTAAACATCTATCGTGGGGAGCCTAATATTTCTTTTTTTTTTTGTATTTGTGGGATGGTAGATAAAACAGGAATTAAACGTTGGAGGTATTTCTCAATCTGCTATGAATAGGTTGAAGAAAAAACACCATTTGAATGTTGATGTGTGAAAGCGGGGGTTTGTGTTTGTGAAACGCATTGTTTGTGAATCCTTGAAGGCTTTGATATGCAAATTGGGAAAGAATAACAATGAGGCTCTAGAATATGAAGCGAAGTTAAAAAAACATATCCTACACCAAGAATCATTTAGAAAGTTATACCATACTTGGAGGACAGAATCACTACGATCGAAGGATGAGTTTTTATGCATTATTGATGACAAGATGGACCACGCAAAAATTACGCTTCCAAGGTTATAAATGTACAACAAAATGATATCTAACCTTGGACAATTGCCCATTACCCTTACAAGAATGATAGTGCATGGTCATGGGGATGAAAGATATGCGTGATATTCTAATGAGTTATGGCCAAACAATCCCAATTTCACAATTAGGTCCTTGTTACAATTGTTGCACTTTGGAGGTGGCCCCAGTTTTAGAATCGAAAGTATTGTTTGAACACCCCCCACAAAATTCATTCTTTGCATGTATGTTGCAAGGGAATTCATCTTACATACATAAATTATGCACCTCAAATCAAATTATTGGTTCGAAGCCTTTGCCAAGAAATTTGTTGCTTTAAATGGATAATTGTGTTAAAGACAATAAGAATCAACATTTGTTAGGGTTTCTATTAGTGTTGACGACAAGGGATGTTTTTGAAGAGGCAAAATTGGGATTTTTTGTAGTTGGCCATACATATGAAGATAAATATGGATGCTTTGGCTATTTGTCAAAAAAGTTGGAGGAAAATAATTACATTTTAACAAATTTGATGAAAGCTTTCATGATTTCGCAAAAAAGACCATTCATTCCTCAATTGATTCAAGAGATTTTAGATTTCAAATCTTAGGTCCTAGGTTATTTGAAAGATGGTCCTGAAACGTTGGGAGGGCATATTGATATGAATTTGTTTTACTTTTTTGTTGATTCTTTAGGTTGGCTAGTGATGCAATACAAGGTTCCCCCACAAATCTTATGTGGAATCCAATAAATGGGCCTCCAATTAGATTATGGAAAGCTAATCTAGAAGGTTCACCAAAGTTACCTATTGGAGTTCTAAGCCTTGTTCTATACTACCAAATTTGGGGCAATGATACATCAAGGTTAGTGGAGAGAGAAAAGTTTATAAGTTCTGGACTATCCAAATACATGGATTTTTGCAAGGTGGGCATCATGCAAAGTTCCACATATGAAATGAAGATGAAGCCGTATGTGGAATACTAGGAAGATGTTTTGTTGCATTTGTCAAGACCGTTACCGCCTCAAAGTACAACTCTTTTGGATGGCTTTTAGCCTTGAAAAAATTGGAGGTCTAACTATGCTAGGGCTTCATTGTCAACTATGATGGATGTTGTTGATCCAAAAGATCCAATTCGAATTCCTTATTGTGGACCAAAGAACATGAGACCTTTAACTGCATACGCGCCATTTAAAGATCTTAATGTTGGAGATTTTATGCTCATGAGACTACATGATCTTGATCTTGTTCCTCTTTGGATGGAAAAAGCAAAGGGTGATGTGATCAAGGGTGAAAATAATGAATATTTTAAAATGGTGAAAGTTCAATGGTGGGTTTTTGTGAAGAAAGGATCAAACTTGGATGAACGATATTTGTATGAAGATTGCTGGAATGGGAAGTGGAAATGTAATTTAGCATATCAACAACAATGGCTTGACATTTCAACTAACTTTTTTTCTTTTCCTAGTCGAAAAATAACAAACAAAAGTCAAATTAGTATTCCTGCTACTTATGCTAGTAAAGTTTAAATTAATCTTGATGTTGTTAATGCCTCAACCAATTTGTGAAGGATGTTGGTGACATTGATTAAATTATATTTGCAATTTTTTGATGTCTTTTTTATAATTGTATTGATTAGATTAACGTTTTGAAACTTTTTAAAAAAAATTTGTTGTATGGTTTAATAAAAAATTTATTTTGCTGAAATTTATCCTTGTATGTGATTCTTGAAAAGTAATAATTATTAATTTTGTTCCACCTGATCCTTAATATCTAATGGCCACTAAGCATCAACTTTCCTACATGGTATGTAAAGCCCCAAAATTAATGGATTTGTCATAACATGAACAATAAAATTGCATGCATAGATTTTGTTGTTATTGTTATGTTGTGCCTTTTTTTATTTTAGAAAATTGAATTTTTATTTTTGTTTATTGGGAGCATTTACTTGTGATTTTCTTATTTGATAATTTATTATGTATTATCACTTGCCAAGCACTAGGATAAATATTATTTTAATTATATATGGAATTTGAAACATAATATATTTGTTATCGTATGATTAACATGGATGGATCAAGTTGCCACTGATAGAAATTTAGCATGTTGTCAATATATTAGATTCAAAACATTGAGTTCCTTTTTCTCACTTTAAATGGGAGTTGTGTCATTTGGTTCTCATAGCTTACAATTTTTTATGTTTCACTTAGTGGCCACCAAGCGTTCAATTATATTTTTAAAAATTTTATGGTGTATATATTTGAAAAATATTAGTAAAATTTGTGTGATAATGTCATGTTGTAGTTTTGGCGATTTGACCTTTTTCCTTATTTCAAATTCAAAGGGTTGAACCTCTTGATGTCAAATGGAAGCACTAACATTTCAGCTTTCAATCACTCATGAAATTTCATAATCTTGTCTAAGAGTTGATATGAATGTTTTTAACATAATGTGTACATGGATCTTTTTGGAATTTTTGGTTACAAAGTTAGTTTATTTGGAAATATTGTAATTGAAATTTTTTATAATATGACATTCATGTCAAAAATGATCATTAGTTTGTTACATGTAATGGCCATTAGGTGGAGCTCATTCCATCTATCAAGTTGTATAAAGTCCTATAATTTTCACTTGGTGAACATCAGGCAAAATACTATTTTCATCATAATATATTAATTTTGAAACTAACATAATATTTTATTGGTGTTAAATTGGTATGAATTCTTTTGAGACAAAATGTTTTTGTGGATGTTATCTTTGTGAATGATTGTTGTTTTTACTTGAATATAAGGTTATATTTTTAAAGTTGGTGGTCACCAAACAAAGTTTATACCATCCATGAAATAAGGAAAAGTCCTAAATCAACAATTTAGTCCTAAATTAATTAAATATGTGTTAAATGTCACGTTAATATCATCATCTTATCATTCATTTGTTCCATCATTGTTTAATAATCAATACGTATAAATTCATGACCATGCATACAAATGAAGAATAGTTGAATTTTTATATCAATGTTTAACAAATTTGAAGGGGTAGAAAAACATTCCAAAGATAGTTCATGTGTGACCGAACAATAGGTCACCTCACCGGTGTGAACACAACATGCTTTTAAGGTTTGCCCTTTTGATTTATTAGCCGTCATTTTCCATAGCCGAAATCTCTCCATTTACTGCTACGGACGTTGCATGGGGAGGTTTTCTCTCTTTGTGGGCTATTATGGAGTACAGGGAAGAGGCGGCGCCAATGATGCGAAGGGATGGAGCTCTATTGATGAGAGGAGGTGGAAGGAAGAAAGGCGGCGAGAGGACAGGAGGATGTGGGGAGCTGAAGCGGGAAGGTCCAGAGGGGATCATAAGCAAGGCAGATGGGAGACAGAAGGACGGACGAAGAGGTGATAGAGCTGTAGAGAGTTGATTTTTTTGAGCAGAACTTGGCTGGTTGTTGTAATCTTTCCGTTGCGCCAACAATTCGGCCAGGTAGCTCTGAGAAGGACTCATGAAAGGGTAGTGTCGAAGCATGAGGAAGAACTGGAGGGATCCGAGCTATAGCATTGGGGTGCATTTTGCATGAGAGTGAGTCTGTTCGAGTAACTTTGGCAAGCTTGGTGTAGACTATTCAGAGTCGGATGCTTTCAGAGTGCGATTTGGACTAGAGGGAAATCTAGTTGTAGGCCTCTAGTCCAGCTGATGAGAAGAAGAGCATGCATTATAGTATTCTATGGGGGATCGAGTGAATACCGAGAGCTATGACCTCAAGGGTCATACCTTAATTGAATGTTTGAATTTTTGATGTTTGCTATGGAGCCAGAAAGATTGTGCTCTCTAGTGATTTTTGTGAATGGCAAGGTGTAAGTTTTGAATTTAGCTTTTCTGTTCTGTTGATCTGTGAGAGTGCGAGTCGTTCCTGTCCAAAGATCAACGAATGCATATGGAAACTGATTAGGCCCGCACTACTGGTCAGATTCTTTGTTGGGTTTCGAGACCCTTGCTTTTTGGTTACACATGCATCCATCGTTCATTGAGGCCAAACATGGCAAAAACACATGTAGGCAAAAAAAATTTTCTTAGCCAATGATGTGAACTAGCATAAACTTAGGGGGCCTAGGTTTTTTTTCTTTTAAAGAAGTGTTGGGGTGTTTGATTTTTTTGTTCCCAATGTGTTTCGATCAAGTTCCCAACGGGTTTTCAACACGTTCTTCAAGTTCCCAATGCATTCTTCAGCATATTCTACTCACTTTATCACAAATCTTTTGCCTTAAGTTCCATTCTTATGACCTATATAACTAGCCCAAACGAAGAGATTATAACATATTTATTTTGTGAATGTCCAAAACTTGATTAATATTTTTTTGATTGGTCAATCAAAAATGCCCATTAGAAAAGCGAAAAAATGGAACTTGGGGGGGCACCATAACTAATTGATATGAATATATTACCATATTAATATGATTGTGCCATAGTTGTTAATTCAAATAAGTATTTGTGTTTGGAAATTATTATTATTTTGTTATAGTTGTGTAACACATTGCATGGTCATAATTAGTATCGTGCATGTAAATGGTTTAGGATTTACATTTTGTATAAATGTAAAACAAATACATTTATATGGTTTTTGTGAGTGCAGATATAAAAAAATGTAAAGAAAATGTGATTTCTACTTGGGGAAGGGGGGGATTTCATAAATTTTTGGTGCTAGGCCAACTAAATGGCTCATTGCAAACAAAAAAAAATCATCAAAACATTTGTGCTTTGGGATGTACGATAACTAATTTAAATTAAATAATATGAATCACAATAAGTACCTAAACTCTTGTAAAAGATTAGGCCAAAATTGGTCATGAACAAAGTTAAGGAATAAAAGTTTTATTCAAGTAATGATGTGAAGAAAAATTGTGCATTCAAGATATTCCTTGGAATAGCACCAACATGGTCCCATATTGGAAGTATTAGTGTATCATGATTTTTTTGGTGAAGGGTCAATCAAAGTGGTCCATTGCAAAAAAATAAAATTGAGCTTTGGACTCAACTCACAATTAATTAATATGGATATCCAAGAAGGTATGGTCATTAAGGGTATATAATACATACATTTACACACCTCAAAACATTTACATAGTTTTTGACTATGTAAATGTTTTTGACAAATATTTACATTGACCTTGTGTAAGTGTAAAAATAATAATTATATAGGGCAATAATATAAGTGTAAATGTAAAAAAATTGAACATGTAAGTGTAAATGATTTACACAAGATTTGCAAGTTGTTTATCAAACTATTGACACTGACATGCACAACCTTGGTCATAACCAATGTTGAGCATAATTTTAGATAATTAAGATATTTGCCCCAAATATCAGGATGGATATCAAAAATGATATCCAGTGAAAATCACTCTAGATGATATTCATGTCAATATCAAAGGTGTTGAATATTAACCATCATGATATCTAGCCTAGATATCATATCCAAAACTACATATCAGTTTTAATAATTATTAAGTAAATTAATAGTTATTAAGTAGGGCTTCTTGAGGTCACCCTTTTGTAATGAAGATTGGGTTACTAATTAGGTTAGGTTTGTAATATTAACTTTTTTGTTATCATTTTTTTGATAGTTTTAGGGTGACAAAAATCCCTAAACAATTTAACATTATTATAAGACATATTTTCAAAAGTCTCTTTGAAGTTGTAGTTAATAGTATTTATTATTGTGATTATTTTAATGAAAAATTAAATTATGAATTTTTTTGAATATTTCTTAGGAAAATGAATATTTTTGACAAAATGTTCCCTTTTTTTCAAAAGGATGTTGCCTTTTGGAATTTTTTTGAATTTTTGATATTTAGATCTATTGATATCCAACTAATAAATAAATGAGAAATATCCAATAACATTTGATATATGGGTTGAATTAAAAATGTGAAAATATGATATCCGATAGGATATTTAAATTTTAAACTAAGTCTAGGCCATTGCAAAAGTTGTCATTAATTGTTTGAATCTTCTGGTGACAACATGTGTGATGAACCAATCTAAAAGCCACTGTTATTATTAAATGCCTTAGCTAATGTAATTAATTTAGTTGTGGCTATGGAATTTGAAGCAGATCCCTTTGATGGGAGTGAAACATTTGACCTTTTTTATGTTGAATTCCACACATTGAGCAAAAACATGTGATAGGAGGTTTTGAAGGTATTAAAACCTTTCCTAGAATTTTTGAAAGCATTTGATTCCCATCAAATACACAATATGTTGGCCTTAATGTTGGATCCCCATTTCAAATCTATATGGGTTGTGGAAAGTTTTGTACAAGGCACAACAATGCAATCCACCTCACTATTAAGTATGATGTGAAAGAGGTCATCCCTTTTATGGTGACTATTTTTCATCAACTAAATCCTATTGCTGACACAGTTGTAACACCATGTGATGAACCTACTTTTTAAATTAAAAAAAAAGATAGTAACATGTTTATTGTTTGAGCTTCCATAGAGGAATTTTCATAGATGATTTATTCCATAATCTATGTGTATTGATCCTTTTGTTTTGTGATGAACACATGAAGGCTAATTTCCAATTATTGTTTTCTTGGCCAAATAGATCCTTGGGATTCTTGGTTTCTAGATTGAAATAGAAAAGGTGTTTAGCTTTATTAGTGTTTTAACAGCTTTGAAGCGCTATCACTTATAAGTGGAAAATCTTAATAGGTGGAAGATCTTGATAGGATTATCATGGTGGTAAAAAATTGGCTAGATGATCCACACATGAATTATAAAACAAATGCAAACTTCAAGGATTATATCAAATCTGAAGTTGTTCCAACTGAAGAAAATTATGGGTTTACTGAAGAATTTGAATATTTTGAAAATTTGACAATGATTAAATAAGTTTATTTTCTTTCTCTAGTTGTTCTTTTGAATTGGATTTACTTTTTGTTTTTTGTTCACATTGATGTTGTAAGGTTTTGGGCCTTTTGTTTTTGTTGTTAATAAAATTATTGTTGATGCTACAGGGTTTCAAACTTTCTGTTTTTGTTGTTGATCAAGTTTTAGTTGATGCTACATGGTTTTTAGCCTTTTGTTTTTGTTGCTAATGAAATAGTAGTTGATGTTGCAGGGTTTCAAGCCTTCTATTTTTGTTGTTGATCAAGTTGCAATTGATGCTACTAGGTTTTAGGCCTTTTGTTTTTGTTGTTGATCAACTTGCAACATTAACATCATTAATGTTATTGGGTTCTAGGCCTTTTGTTTTTGTTTCTAATCAAATTATAGCATGAACATCAACTTCCATATTGATGCTGCTAGGTTCTGGGCCTTTTTTTGTTGTTGATCAAGTTGTAGCAACTTTCTTATGTCCCATAAGCTTTTGGGCATTCTACTTTGTTGCTAATTAAGCTGCAACAACTTCTTGGGTGGGTGGGTGTGTTGGGGTGTTTTTGCAAGTAGCTTGTGTTTTAAACCTTGTCATCAGAGCCTATGTGATGAACCAATCACAAAGTCACTAGTTGCTATTAGATGCCTTAATTACATTTATTGCTTTAATAGTCAGCATGGAAGTTGAATTTGAGTAGGTTATTAACGAGATTGAAGTTTTAGATGAGTTTGACATTGAACTCCTCTCACAACATAATATGCAATAGGAAGTTGTGAAGATGCTCAAATTTTTCATAACTTTTTTGAAATCTTATGATGCAAACCAAGTTCATAACATGCTTGCCATAATGTTGGATCCTCGATTCAAACATTTACATCATGTGAAAAATTATGTGGGTCAAGGGAATGTAATATGTCTTGCTTATGAATGCTATATTGAGCAAAGTTATTTATAGAATTGGGGTTCAATACACCCACAAGCTATTTGATTTCCAAGAATGAATTACCAAATACGAAATTAGGGCTTAGGATTTCAACTCTGAGATTAGCATGTGAACTTTACTATATGTAATCGATATGCATATCTAAAATTTATCAAAAATTTGAAAAATTGACAAATGCATACCCAGCACCGAATGAAACATTCAATGGATGCATAACCATATCTACAATTTTATAAGATTTTTTTTGAAATATCCAGATGCATATCTCCTATTCATTTTTTTAAAAAAAATGCCCTATGCATATCCTCTCGACTGGTCTAAAATGCCATATCTGGCCAACACTTGTCATAACTGGCCAAATCAAGATTCCATGTTTTAGAAACAATGATTTTCTGCTGTGGTTGTAGCCAATGTCGGTCCAGTGGTATATAGGGTTGCACCTGGTATCCAGACTGGTAACAAGGACCCTACCAGTCTGGTCCTAGCCTTATACCAGTATCGGTCTGGAAGGTACTTCAGGTAATACCAGCCTTCTCACAGGTTTCTATTTGTCTCAATATCAGTTATAGGTACCAAGACCGGCTGGTATATTCAAAAGTTGATAGTTGATATCAGACCAACACTGGTTGTAGCTTCCAATTCAAACCAGATTTTGTGTTCACAATTTAGTTTTTTTGGCAATGATTGTGCTGTATGTTTGGAACCAAAATCAAAACCAAATGATTAGATTTCATATGAAGTTTTTGGGACAAACTCATTGGCATTTGCTAGCACACCCATGTTGAATACAACCATTTCTATAACCAATAAGTTGGTCATACTTTGGCATGCCAAAATGATTCATATGACAAAACAAGTTCCTGGAAAGAATTTGGAGTGCATACATGGCCAGAAGTAATATCAAGTCCTATCATGTCTTGTTGGACCAACAATGGAATATTATAGAAAAACTAAAGAAATGATGCCCCATCTTATTATTATTTTATGTATATACCAAGAGTCTTGTGCAAGGATCCAAAAGGAAGGTGTCAAGAACCAAATCATTGTTGATAATGTAGTTGCTCTCATTGGTTTGAAGAGTGTTTATATTTTGCAAGAGAGATGTAACTTTGATTGCACAACTGACAATTTGCCATAGGTTAGCATTGTTGCTATGTCTTGTTGATTTGTAGCCTGAACATCATACAACAACACAATTAGTAGTGGGTATTATTCTCATGTCAGATTTGTTTGGTTTGCAGGTTTTGGCCATCCGTTGCACCTCTGCATTTTTTGAAAGAGCATTCTTCCCTATGGTTGGAGTCAAGCACAAACTTTTAGGAGTTTGCTGGATGGCAATCCACATGCCCACCACAACAATCCTGTGCAAACCATAAGTCCCCATTTTAACAAATTATCCCCATGTGGGCTCAGCTATCAAGTGACAGCCTAGGCTGAACTAGTCAATATAGGGAATTAAAAGGTTGGTTGCTATCGAAAAATTGCTACCTATGCATTGTATTAGGTGATCTGAATGCCCTCTCTGATTTTATTCACTATACACAACTTGATCATATTGTGGGGCTCCTCTCCTATTATTCTCTCGTGTGGGCTTCTTGCAGACCACATGACTTGGTCACTTTGTATCGAAATTGTGGAAATTCGTATTTGTACAGAACGTGACACATAACCTTGTAATCTTACATTGTTTTAGAGCATATTTCTTGGATAATAGGAGGAAGAATGGATCCTGACTGTATTTTATTCAAAACTGGAAGAGAGATAAAACCAAGGGCAAAGCAGGGGACACCAAAGGCATTGTTGATGATCAGGTAGGTAAGCCAATAAAAGTGATTATATCCCAAAACCAAACAATATAACCCAACAAATGAACAAGCAAGGCCCACACTGGGAGATAATCCAAGCCATGACCAAGATATACACGGTTGCATATAAAGCAAAGCCTGGCTATGGTCATACACACCAAATCTCCTATGAGTTGTAAAGCCATGAGGTTGTTGTTGATGAAGACAACTTACACGATCTAAGAGCAACTCCACCAGTGCAATTTTGGATGAAGAAAAGTCAAAACAAGCCAGTTTGGCTCAGCAACATGGTTTTGGCTAGCATTTTTGCACGGGATTCTGAGGCTGGCGAAAGACACAGCAAAGCCTGACACCTGCTGTTGATTGGCTAGATGGTTTGATTGGTCCAAGTGGGTTGCAATTAGTGTTCTCTTACCTAGTGCAATCCCTATTTAATTTTATGGGTGATGTTGGGAAAGAGTAATTAACTAATCTTGAATGCAAGATTTAATATTATTGTAGTGCAACATACTAAGCATGGGTGGAGCAGAGCAGGTCCTCTGATACTCAGCATTTGGTCTTAGAACAATGTTTCTCCAATCCAAGATTTACTTATTTAATGATTCCAAGCCCCACCCATGAACCTGAGACAACACAAGGTCAGAACCTACTAATAACAAACCACTTGGACCAATCAATACATCTAACCAATCAAGAGCATGTGTTAAACTGTACTATGACTTTTGCAAGCCTCAGCATGTTGCACAAAAATGTTAAGCCGCAACCACAAACATTTTACTGAGCTTATCAAGCAAATTTTTATTGATTTTCATCCAAAACTTGATGTGCAGTGTGTTGGTGGTGATGTTCCTAGGCAAGAATTGAGCTATTAATATTCAACCAAAGCCAACTTATAATATTAAGTAAAGCCAAAGATCTCTGGCCAAAGCCAATTTATTACACCCAAGAATTGAGCAAGCAAGTTGGAAACATATAGAACCCAGGTCAAATTCAATGTACATATTGTATGGTAAAAAAATGAAGGGAAGTCTGCCACAGGTTTGAGCCCTTAGGAACCTGAGGGCCATGAGAACTTGAGAAGCGCCTCACATGGTTCTTTACACAAGTGCATAATATCTTTTAAAAACCTAGTTCTTTTTCGGCAGCAATTACCTTACAAACATTGTAAGGGCTTGTGTTAGCATGACATGTGATGGCACACAGCTTAAGGTACTGGCATGGGCTGACAGGATGTTCACACTTATAAGTTAACCCCAAATACAAAGCAAGTTTTTCATTAGCTCATTGTCTAGCAGAACAAGCACTGGGACTACAAAGCACAAGGTTCATGTACCAGAACTATTGTAAACAATAGACTACTATTATGAAAGATTCAGGAGATCAAGTCCAAAGCAGCAACTTTCAAACTTGTAAAATAAACAATTTTATTTTCAAAGCCACTCCCCTATCCTAGTGTCTACAAAGGAGATACTTTAAAATCTCAAAAACTCAGTAATAGTTAGTTAGAAGAAGGCAACCCATCTCATTACCTATATGACTAGCTTGATGATAAAAATTGACAACAATGACATTGCAAATTGGTTGATTTGCAATTCTCACAAGAGGTTTTCTACAATTGCATATAAGGATAGTAGAATGGGGCAAACATTAAATAGCAGCAACAAATTAAATGCGGCATTAGGTTCAATGCATTTATAGTACAATGCTCAACATGAAAAAAAAAATCAGATTTTTTTTTATTGTACTCACACAATGATTAATGTTGTAAACATCTTTCTTACACAATAATTTCCAAAAACATAATGTGACATACTAGTTAGAATCCTCCCTTCAACCCAAAGGCTTACGATTCAATCCTTTTCTCAATTTTTTTTCCAACAAACAAAATGAATGAAAAATTCATAGAACATTTAAATAGTTTTTAAATTAGTTAGTTGTTTTTAAGAAGTAAGTTCCCCAAGAAAGAAGACTAAATGCTAATCCCAAGCAAGTTCCCCATGGAGTAAGAAAAGTTCCCTGGTGAAAAATACAATTTTTTTAGGGAGCAATGAATTTTCCTTGGGGAAAAACCCAAGTTCCTAGGGGGAGAAAACACCTTCCCTTGGGAACAATGTATGTTTCGAATCTTTTGCAATCACAGTCATCTCAGTTTTTTATTAATATAATCTTGCAACCTATCATTGGAAAGGCCTTGAAAAGAGCTATAGCTTTGTAGTTAGAAATAGTTCAGTCAAAATTCATATGCAAAAATTATGATCAAACAAAACTTCAAACACATATGTTCCCTGAGGCAACTTAAGCTCCTTCTCCCCAGAGGACATGATTATTCCCCAAGGAAAAAAAAGGCTTAAGTTGCTCTCTAGGGCAACTTAAACTCCTTTTTCCCAAGGACATGATTGTTCCTTAAAAAAATTCAATTTCCTTAAAAAACAATGAACTTTCAATAGGGAAACATATGTTTCGAATTTTTTTTATAATCATAGTCATGTTTTTTAATATATATACTCTTGCGACCTATCATTGGAAAGGTCTTGAAGAGAATTATAACTTTGTAGTTGAAAACATTTTAATCAAAATTCATATGAAAAAGTTACAATAAAAAAAATTCAAATACATTTGTTCCTTGAGGAACATGCCTATTCCCACAAGCAACTTAAGCCATTACTCCTTTAGGCACATGGTTGCTCCTCTAGGGCAACTTAAGCTCCATCTCCTTAGGGAACATGATTTTTCTTCAAGGAAAATAAAGTTTAAGTTGCTCCCCATGGCAACTTAAACTCCTTCTCCTTGAAGACATGATTGTTCCTTTGGGAAAAACCAACTTCCTTAGGGAACAATGAGTTTCCCCCATGAAAAGACCCAAGTTCCCTAGGGCAACATATGTTTCGAATCTTTTAGTAATCATAGTCATCTCATATTTATTTTCATATAAACTTGTGACCTATCATTGAAAAGGTTTCAAGTAGAGCTACAACTTTGTAATTGGAAGCATTTCAATTAGAATTCATATGCAAAAGTTATGATCACACAAAGTTTCGAACTCATTTATTTTCAAGGGAACATAGTTACTCCTTGTGAGAACACGGTTTAGGTTGTTCCCCCAAGCATATAGTTGGCCCCCAGGGAAAAACGGGCCTAAGTTTCCATGGGGAGCAACTGTGTTCTTTTGAGAAATAAATGTGTTTGAAATTTTGTACGAACATAACTTTTGCATTTGAGTTTTGGTTGAAGTGCTTCCAACTACAAAATTGTAGCTCTCTTCGAAACTTTCCAATGATAGGTTGCAAGCTTATATAAAAACAAATATGAGATGATTATGATTGAGAAAAATTTCAAAACATATGTTTCCCCATGGTACTTGAGCCTTTGGGAACATTGTTTCGGGGGAAGTTGTTTTCCTAATGAACAATCATGTCCCTAGGGAAAAGGAATTTAAATTATTCTTCGGAGCAACTTAAACCTTTTTTGTCCTAAGGAACAATCATGTCCTTAAGGAAAAGGAACTTAAGTTGCCCCGAAGAAAAATTTAAACCTTTTTTTCAAAGGAACAATCATGTCCTTAGGGAAAAGGAGCTTCAATTGCCCCAAGGAGCATTTTAAACCCTTGTTTTTTCAAGGAACAATCATGTCCTCAAGGAGGAGCTAAAATTGCCCTGAAAAGCAATTTAAACCTTTTTTTCCCCAAGAATAGTCATGTCCTCAAGGAGAAAAAGCTTAAGTTGCTTTGGGGAACAACTTAAACCTTTTTTTTTATAGAATAATCATGTCCTCTGAGAGAAGGAGTTATTTTTCCTCCAAGAACATAGTTGCTCCTCAAGACAACTTAGGCCTTGTTTCTTTGGGAACATGGTTGTTCCTTGAGGAGCAACTTAAACCTTTTTTTTCTTCAAGAATTTGTTGTCATCCATTTCGTTCTTGAATGAAAAGATAATTTAAAAAAAAAGATTCAAACCCAAAACCTTTATAATGAAAATTCTAATAACTGCATTAGTTTTTTTTTTGAAAATAATATTTTAACCATTAATCATAGTGTAGGTACAATTTTTTTTAAAAATTGAAGTTTTCTTTTTCCTATTAGGCATTGTACTACAAATTTTTCAAACCTAGTGTTGCATTTAATTTGTTGTTGCATTTGATTTGTTGTTATTATTTAGTGTTTGCTAGTGAGTGGAGGCTACAAAGAGAGTGTCATGTACTTTCCACTGCATTTAGGAGGTTCATTTTTTGTTGGGCACAATTTCTTACAATATCACAGAGTGCTTTTTGTTGATGAATTTTTGCAAGGTGTTGACAAAAAGAGTTCTTAAAGGGTAAAAAAGGGTTCTTTTGGAAAAAGTGTGCAAATGTTTGCCATATTTTGAGGGAAAGAAAGTCATAAGTTGTCATATTTAGAGAATGATATTTAGCGTGGAGGTCGCCAGAACAAAGTGGGATCCTTAAAAAAATTCTACTTCGCTGACTGACTTCTACCCAAATTTGGCTCATTCCTCTTGTCAATGATCACCAGTCCACCTACTTGACATAATTGAAAACAAAAACCTCATTACAAAAACCCTGATTGCAAACAAGCATACATCCTAGAATTCTCATTCCTAGCAACACCAGATGCTCCAGACCTTGCCACTAAATGTTCTATAGAAATCATGAGATGCTCAATGTAGCAACAATGCTTGCACATTTGGAGACAAAATGCCATGAATATAAACGTTACAACTTTTACACAAAAAAGTGGGGTGCCCTCCTCCACCTATTGAAGATTTGAACATTTTATTTTCAAAGGATCAGAGAACAAATGTCATGAATAAAAAAACACTTGAAAAAACATGATAACATGGTTATCACAACATAACCATTTGTTTGGTGCTGGAAAAGGTCACTAAAGAGCGAGAGGTATGGAAGACAAAATAATGCTTGCAGTGCTTGTTGCAGGTTATCTCAGCTGTAAGGGTGAATTGTTGTTGCCCCATATGTCTGAGAAAGAATCACCAGAGCAACAACTTCCCTACATACTGAAACTGCTGTGATATTCCCAAGTCCTTTGTTGTCTACAATTTGTTTGCAGTTGAAGAAGAAGCTGCTTCACTTTTGTTGTGTACTCTCTCCTATGAGCATTTTAGCCATGATCTCGTAGAAGTAAGCTTAAGTTTGGAAGTGATCATCTTTACAATCGGTTGCAAGATTGATCATCTCACAAACTTGACATCATTTGTCACAAAGATATGATCTGTTGCTCTTGCACCTAATTGACAATAATATCCTTCAATAAAACTGGTGAATTGACTATGGACCAGAATCACAAATGGAACAAGATCATGGGCATGCTAACTGAATGAAAACCAAAAGCAAATTTAGGGTTTAAACTGTACTGATATACACAGCTTGCTAGGGTTTAGGGTTTAGGGTTTTTGTTTGGTTTACATCCCTGTCGAATGGATCAATCTGACATCAAGCAAGCAAAGCAAGCCGATCATCATTTCACAGTCCACTCCACAGGGACTTTCTCATAGCCATGTCCTGCAACAGTCGACCAGCGCAGCACCACCCAGAAGTCGAGGGTTTTGATAGACTCATTCCAATGTCTCCACATAGTTTCCTCTTCTCGCACGCTCCATCTCGATTCAGAGCTCACTCTGTGCAGCAATGCGAGCCGCATTTGCTTTGTGTCTGATCTCACTTCTCTCACCACACCATGGTAATCCCCTCCTCCGGGACCCCGCAACAAGATCACATCCCCCTTCACTGGCCAGGGAGGAATGCATTTCTGACTTCCACGACTTGCCGCTGCAGCAGCAGCAGCAACAGCAGCAGCAGCAGCATCAGCAGAAGAAGAAGAAGAAGAAGAAAGGCCCCCCAGAGCTCCTGGAGGTATTAGATTCCTTAGATGCTTAATAGTGCTAGATGATATAACTTGGTTGTTCATGTTGTTGGGCTGTTGCTGCTGTTGCTGATGATTATCATGACGCGGATGCTGCAGTGCTAGAAGATTGCTAGAAGATGATGAAGGCATTAAGCTCTCTCTTGAACCCTCGAGACTGATTCCTTGGAGTTCCTCCAACATTTCAGCTTCAATAGACAATGTGGACTCACGTGGTGCAGGTAGCCACCAATTAGCCAGTTGAGGTCGAGGAGGAGGAGCTGGAGGAGAAGGGACTGCAGCTTCTCTGACTGATCTGGGGGATTTCATCTGCATTCTGGCCGGATTACTGAGTCCTATGGTAGGTTGTTGGTAACTATAAGGCAGATCTTCTACTTTCATGTCACTCCTGCTTGAAGCAAATGCACAAAGCAAGCGTCTGGGTGGTTGAATCGGAGCTGGAGCTATCGACTGTGATCGAGTATTACTACTACTGTTTAAGGGTTCCGGTTCCACATGCCCTTGCAGCATGTGTACCACACGGCTCATGGATGGTCGCAATGCGGGGTTATCCTGGATGCAAAGGAGAGCAGCATGCACAGTTCGCACAGCTTCCTCCTTGTGGAAATACTCCAATTCTTCCACAGGCAGCCGTTTGTCGAAGAGCTCCATGGGTCGACCTTCACCCACCATCTTGAAAGCCCACGCTGGGAAATACCATTGCTCTTTCCCCAGCGAGAAGTTGGTATTCTCTCTTCCGCTGATCAACTCCAGCAACACCATACCAAAGCTGTAAACATCTGTTTTGGCCGTCACCGCTGCATGTGGGAGTAACCACTCCGGAGCTAAGTACCCTGGTGTTCCACGCATGCTCGTCACCACCCTGCTCTGCTCTCTCTCCATCAACTTGGCCAGTCCAAAATCCGATAGCTGCAGCAAGCCCACAACATTTATGCACGTGATGATCACCGAACATTCCGCAAAACTCAAGAAAAGCCCAAGAATTTGCGCATGCATTAAAAGCTAGATAGCTAGTTCTCCATTGCAAGTCATCGATCTTCTTATTCATTAGCTCCAATGCAATTGAGTGTTAGTTGCAAGTTAGAGTGAATCATTTTCGGTACATATAACACTTCATTCACAACTCCAAGTTGAAACTTGAATTCGTGCAATGCAAAAAGTGATTTACTCTGCTTTTTTTTTCTGGCATCGATCCAATCTAAACAAACTCAATAATCAACTGATCAAAATTCCATGTTGGATTTGTGCAATGCAAAAAATGATCTACCCAATTTTACATTGATCCAATCTAGACGAACTTGACAATGGACTAAATTGTTTATTGCAACATGATGCAAAAAGTGATCTACCTTATCTTGCATCAACTCAATTTAAACGAGATTAATGATGAATTATAGTTACCCCGTGACACAAAAAAATGATTCATCCTATTTTGCATCAACTCGATTGAAACAAGCTCGATGGTAGGCTGACATTTATGATGTGACACAGTGATCCACCTTATGTTGCATTGACCCAATCTAAACAAGTAGCTATGATGAACTGATCATTGCTATAGTGTTCTTCTCTCACCTTGGGACAAAATTGGTGATCGAGAAGGATGTTTTCAGGCTTGACATCCAAATGAATTATATGGTCGCTGCATTCCTCATGAAGATAGGCTAAGGCTCTGGCAGTGCCAAGAGCGATGTTGAACCTTTGGCTCCATTCCAGCAGCTTGTCTCCCTTTCTTTTGTTGAACAACCAACTGTCGAGACTCCCATTGGCCATGAACTCGTACACAAGCAGACGATGAGAGCCTTCGGAGCAGAAGCCATGCAAGCGCACCAAGTTTAGATGTCTGATGGCACCCATCGATGCTACCTCGGCTCTGAACTGCTTCTCCCCTTGCAACGACGTCTTCTCCAGCATCTTGACGGCAACTCGTGAGCCTTTGGGAAGAAAACCCTCGTACACGGATCCGAATGCACCATCTCCCAGCTTCCGGCTGAAGTTCCTTGTCGCCTTTTCTAGTGTGGCGTACGAGAAGCGTGGAGGTAGACTGGGAACAGACTCCAGAAACTCGGCGGCTGTGCTTTCAGTCCCGTGTGCACAAGCAATGACCAACATTAGCACCGCTGCTACACATAAACAAACTCCCACAATTGGGCTGTGCAGCAGCAGCCACCATGACGCAGCACCCCGCGCATGCACAGGCTTCTTCAGGAGCAGAAACTGGTCGAGTGTGTTGCTTGCTTGTAAGGATCTACGACCGCCTACATGAAGTCTTGTTGCTGCTGCTGCTGCTGCTGCTGGAGCATGGGAATTCCCATGCATTCTCTGCCACTGCACCGCGACTCCGTTCGTCTCTCGCTCTGCAACTAGACCCCGCGACCTGCTGCTGCTTCTTCTTCTGCTGCTGCTGTTGCTGCGACGATCACCACGAATTCTATTCCTACTGCTAGTGCCATATTCATCAGCTCCCAATCTTGAGCTGCTATGCAGCTGCGCCTTCTCGAAAAATTCTACGTCTGATCCCGCCGCAACGACTCCAGGAGCTGATCCGTCGTCGCGGCGATAGAAAACGACTCCTGGCTGCTGTACAGCTGCTGCAATCACGCTAGAATTACTGAGATTACATCTACGTCCATCACTAGCTACTAGTCTCACAAGTTGTGTAGTAGTACTAGACGTAGCGTCGTGCAGCTGCAGCTGGTTGCGGCTGACGATCAGCTCCGGGCGCACAAACTCTAGCTGCACTAGAAGTAGAAACAGCAGGAAGAAGAAGCAGAAGAAGATGTGCGACACATTCTTGAACGAAGACTGCACTAGGCTCGTGAGTTGCGCAGTGGCTTGCAAATGAGTACTCATCTGCATCAATCCTTGCTGCAACAGCTTCATCTCTACCAGCTCTAGCTAGCTACTAGTACTAACTACAGCAGCTTTCTCAGCCTCCCGTCTTCTGCTTCTTCTTCTTCCTCCTTTTACGGCTTCTTCTTCAGTTGGTTTTTGTTGCAGCATGACATTCGATCTCATGAGTGGAAGAAGAAGATGAAGAAGAAGAAGATTAAGCCCAAATTCGCACGATCTTTTGTGTGTTGCGTCTTCGATTCTTGTCCCTTCTTCCGCACACTATCGATCGCACGACCTGCACGCGCCGTAGCCGCGCTAGCTGCTCTGCAGCAGTCGCAAACAACGCAAGTGCAGCAGGAGCCACATGCCTTTTCTGCTTTCAGATCCTACGTACTTTCCTACCCACCTACCTTCTTTCCTACCTTCTTTCTTTTCTTACCTACCTACCATAAGATGTAAACCCAGGGTCTGGAAGCAGAAAACAGATGTGGTACCATACTTACCTACCTACCTACCAAGCAACCATATGGCCTTAACTAGGCTGTCTGGATACATACATTCCAAATATTAACCATAGGTTTCCTTTGCTGGTTCTTTAATGTTAACCATTAACCATTAAAGAACCGTAGCTAACCATAGGTTCACATTAGAAACCCGCTGGTTCTTTGCCATTCTTTAATCAGAACTGCAGCTTCTTTGAAATTTCTCAGAAACCATAAACTGGAGGATAATTTGATTGCAGAAAGAATTAAAGAACTACTGGAACCAAAGGTTTTGAGATTTTGAAAATTTTCAAAAATAAAAATAAAAATGAAACTGGCTGTCAATCTTTGATTTTGAGAATGTTAAAAACCTAGAACCTGAGGTTCTTAACCAAATCAAAGAATTGCCCAACACTAGTACTCACCATATAGGATTAGCATATGGTAGGTAATTGGGGACTAGGTGGGACAATCTAATTATTAGGAGCTCTTTGTTTAGGCTCATGCTCAAAGGTTGGCTTCAGGGAATGTCATGAGTTTTTGTGTTGCTTATCACCATCTTACCAAGTTACATTCACATCTCTCATATTTGTGCATATTTTCAAGTTTTGAATTATGAGCTATTTCAGTTATATATCTAATTTTTTTTCATAACATGTGATAATTTTGACATGCGTTGTTCATCTCAACTTGTATAAAGATAGCATTTATTGTAACAATTGATACTTTGAATGCAACCTACTACACGGAGTTCAGAGCTCAAGAGTCAAAGTGAATTGTAAAGTTTATAATAACTCGTGTGATCCTAAGGTTCAGTGAAGAGTTCCTACGACCTCTGCCCTTTTACTATCAGTGGTGTCAGATCATTTCATTATGGAATTCTTGAACTTTTAAAAAATTCTATAAGAAAGATGCACATTTTCCACACTTCACAAGAATTTGGAGGTGCATGCCTATACTTAAGGGAAAATGGGTGTAAAAAAACATTTTTGTAAAAACCACAAGGCTATCTGTATTCTTTTTTATGAGAACTATAGTGTTATTGGCCACTAGAAGATTTTTAAAAAGATGGTCAGGGTGGGGCAATCTCTATGATGAGATTTTGGCCCCTTCTATGTATGTATGTATGTATCTACCTAGTCATTTCAGTTATATGCAAGGCCTTGAAATGTTATAACTCCTAGCCTCTCAGTAGTAGGTGCTGTGGATGCCAATTGTGATAGTTGCATTGGACCATAATAGCATGGATGCAATAGAATGGAACGCTGTAAAGCTGCAATGGTTCTTGGGGTGGGTCCTCTTGAGAAGAAAAAATAGTACATGTTTTGGAATCTATGATGAGAACCTGCAAGACTTCATTCCAAGAAAAACGAGGGGGCAACAAGGAAGAAAAAGAAAACAAGGGAAGAGAACGTGAGAAATAGGACATAGACCACAATCCAAGACTACTAAATTGGGAATTTTAATGATAAAAGAGCTTAACTAGAGGGCATCCTTCTTCTTCAGCTCCAGCTCCCTACAGCAAATCAAATGTCTAGGAATGGTAATGGGCAAGGGACCCACAAGTGATGGTGGAAGTTGAGAGGTAGCCAATCCCATCACTACCAGCTCAACATAGAATTGAAAAGGCTTGCAACTTTTGAAGACTAATTGAAACCCTTTGACTAAAAAAAAGTAGTTCGGACTGAAAGAGGGCGTGGGGGAGGCGTTTTGAAACTTTTGTCACCCCCCCCCCCCCCCCCCCCCCCCCCCCCCCCCCCTTCCTCTTT
>Ga0116227_10000548_pt1 | contig 74355 bp, 51 predicted proteins | sample S1TSphgellanicum_FD_89693 | JGI IMG/M metagenome (GOLD analysis project Ga0116227, IMG submission 89693) | Host-associated microbial communities from peat moss isolated from Minnesota, USA - S1T2_Fb - Sphagnum magellanicum MG | ecosystem: Host-associated > Plants > Peat moss > Unclassified... | reverse complement strand
TTTAAAAAAGGGTGGAATACCCCCCACCCCCCCCCCCCACCCAAAAAAAACCCATTTAAAAAAAAAAAAAAAAAAAAAAAAAACCCCTCATCCCCCTTTCTTAAAGCTCCACTTACAACTTGTAATTCTTTTAATTTAATTAATTATCCACTCCTTATACCCATTGAAAGACCATAATAAAAAACAAACCTATGTGAAAGGAAAAAAAACTTAACCCCTTTGCTTCCCCTAAATTTTCACTTATAAACCTCATTGTACCCCACCTAGCTTTATAAACAAATTGTGTTTGTCTCGTGCATGCTTGTTAAAACCTAAAATGATACATGCAAGTCTACTATCTTAGGGCAATAATAAATTTTTATAACATGAAAAGCAACAACAATACAAAAAAAATCAATTAAAATCTAATTTCATTCTGATTTTTGTTATTAAATCTTCATCAAAGCCTTATTGAAGTTTTAAAAATAACATCAAATAAATTTTTAAAACATTTATATTTTTAAAAAATTATATTAATTTTAAAATCGATGTATTTATTTTAATCAATTCTTGCATAATTTTTCAAATCTCATTTTAATAAGATTTAAAAGAATTGAAACTAATTATTTCTATGTTTATCAAACAAATTGCATTTTTAAAAAATCATATGAATTTTTTTTACATTTTATAGCGATACGAAACCTCTTGATGCAAAAAGGCAAGTGACAACCCTAAAAAATAAAATGATATAAAGACATGATTAAATCAGTAACCCAACATTCATATTTTGAAAAAAAACTCAACAAGTAGATGGGTAGATTTCAAAACAGCCCATCCATTAGCTTGGGCCAATAATAAAAAACTTATACGCAAACCTATAACATTATCCATTCAATCAATTTTTTATTCTTCGACCCCAATTAATACCCACTCAAAAGGTGTTCCCGCAATGCCTTTGTAGGACAGAGCTAACAAAAGTCAAATAAAGACCTTATGCAAAGAGGCTCATAACTACAAAATTACACTCAATGATAACAAAGAAGACTTAAGAAAAAAAGCTGTATCTTGTCACAAATCGGTTAGTGATGAAAGTGCATTAGTTATGATGTGTGGAAAAGATGAAGAATCGATTTGTAGAGCTCATCACTACAAAATGACACTCAATGATAACAAACAAGACTTAAGAAAAAGTTGTGTCTTGTCACAAATTGGTTAGCGACAAAGGTGCACTAGTTATGATGTGTGGAAAAGATGAAGAACCGATTTGTAGAGCTCATCACTACAAAATGACACTCAATGATAACAAACAAGACTTAAGAAAAAGTTGTGTCTTGCCACAAATTGGTTAGTGACGAAGGTGCACTAATTATGATGTGTGGAAAAGATGAGGAACCCCGACACTTATGCTCACCTCCCTTAATGGACCATATGTATAAATACACTCACAAATACATGCCACAAATACTTATGTGGTGGTCATGCTACAACCATTATTCTTTCAGATTCAGGCCTACCTAGTGCCAACTAGGTTTTAGGGTTTAGGGAAAACCTAGTTGGCACTAGGTAGGTACTTGGCCATTAGCCTTGTTTTAGGTCTCGATTGGCTTTGTCGATTCTTGCTTCCAGCAAGTGTCCAGAGTATTAGGGTTTCTCAGATCGGGCCGGGTATTCAGTCGGCGGTTTCAGGAGGTGGAGTAGGAGGGAGGCGTTGCTGGAGGGTCGGATAAGGCCGAGTTGGAGGCCGGGAAGGAGGAGGAGGAGGAGCTATGACGAGCGCCCTGGACATGTCCCTGGATGATCTTATCAAGAACAACAAGCTGGTGGGCCGTGGAGGTGGAGTGGGAGGTAGAGCAGGTCGAGGCGGTGGGGTGCGAGGGGGAGCGGGCAACAATACCGCGGTGTCTGGTGGTGGCGGTGGTGGTGGTGGCACCACGGGGCCTGCGAGGAGGCAAGTCACGCGATCGGCTGCTCGGCCTACTCCTTACGCCACAGCCAAGGTAAGCAGATACAAGGAATCGAAGAAGAAGATTGCAACGGCTTTTGGACTTGCCCCACACTGTAGCCGATTTAAGTTTATTTGCATCCTCGCCTTCTCAAATCCTAGCCATTCTTTGTTTGTGCTGAGAAAGGAGTAGCTGGAACCCTACATGTCGTTGTCGGGTGATTAAAATGAAGGAAAAAAAAAAGAAAAGAAAAAAGTATGAAAGGACATTGCAGAGTCTCAATCGTAATCCATGTTTGCCAGGAATGTTGAGCTACTACATTGTCCCTTTCATGTTGTTGATCCATTCAATCTTGTTTGTTTTGTCAAAGAAGAAAAAAGGGGAGCAAACAATCGAAGAAGGTACTGCAGCGTGTCTTTGCAGGTTTCTTCATTCCATGCTGTCTCTCAATCCTAACATATCTTGTTTATGTTGGCGAAAAGGAAAGCAGAAAAAGAAGAATTGTGCTGTGGCATAGACCTAGCCAAGGCCATACGCCACAGCCAAGGCAAGCATCTGGCAGTATTCCCTCCTCTTTGTCTATGCACACCCTATGTGTAGGCTTCTCTATACCTCGGCTTAGATGCTTGCTTGCACAGGGACAGCCTAAAATGAAATGAAGCATACCCTCACAAGCTTGTTGCAGTTTGAATGAAGATACTATTGACTTTTTAATTAACAATGTCTTTTTGAGTGCTAGCCAACATGATGACTGAGTTTTGCTGTCCTCTCTGGAAATGTGACAGAAACTCAGTACACAGATGTTCTAAAATAGTTTCCACTAAAATTTGTGCCAACTATGTAGTGCTTGTCTTCACCCACCATCTGAGCTGATGAAGTTAGCAGGTAGTCATGGCACCTTGTCACTGCTATCTGTGATGAAGGGGATGGTCTGACAGTTTATGAGTGGCTCTCATAAGGTTATGATTGCACCCCTTGTTGTGTTACCTTCAAAGTATTTTCATGGAGATTCTTTGAAATCTCACTATTCTTGTGTGATTACAGAGAATGTAACCAGGCACACACAGATAGAGGAGGCATGGAAACCCTAGCCGTGGTTGGCCATTTTATGACAACAAATGGTGAGGAGAGAAGTAATGTCACATTGGCTCAACCTTGACCATAATTGATAGTCTTGATTAGATGATGAAGCTAGGATTAGAGGCCACAGTATCCCTAGCCATTCTTGGCTGTTTGAGAGAAAAAAATGGCTTTGTTTAGACTATAACTATAGGTTATGAACAAATGAAGGAGAAAAATTACACAGCAGTCTGTAGCACTAACAAGAAATGACTATAACAAGGAAAACTATGCAGTATATTGCCTTCACCGTTCTTGCTTGTGAGGAAAGGAGAGCAAGAAGAATAATTCAGTGTCTGCAGTTGGTATCTTGGTTCAGCCCTTCAGGTTAATCTTGAGTGCTTACCCCTTTTGTCAGAGTTTTACTTTGTCAGAAGGAAATATAGGTAATAGAGGAAGCCTGCATCAGCTTATTGAAATAGACCATGCTCCAAGAGCATTTCTTGCAAACTGTGTAGTGAAGCTGAGAATGCATTCAAGACCTCTTGACAGGCTATGTAATACCATAGAATGGATATGGTGTTTGGCTATGTCTTCTAGTCACAGCCTTTGTCTTCACCATTACAGCTACTGTCTCCTTTCAGAGGTTGTAACTATGACATGCTGTTTACTTTCTTTTCCCTCCTAGGGCTTAAGAACCCTTGAAGTTACTACACTGTAGATGACTTGTTGACTTTTTACCTTTGAAAAGACCTAGACAAGATGGTTCACACTCACATCAATCCAGTACTGAGCATCTGCCATTTCACACACATGGTGGAAGTATGCAAATTGATCTGAAGGTTTGGCAATGTGGTCTGTGAATATGCTTGTGCTGATAACCATGTGACTTGTGTGTACTCTTGTGATTTGGTGGTGATGACAGGCTGTGCACCGTGCACCAACAGATTCTGCATGGCAGCATGATTTGTACAACGATGCCACAGCTGTTGCACCATCCTCCAGGTCACTTGGAATTGAAACAGGGACTAAGCTTTACATCTCCAATCTTGATTATGGAGTCTCCAATGATGACATAAAGGTCAGTCTCATCACTAGCCAAACATTTCTCAATACTTGAATTAGTATCCAAATTGCTGCAGGCCCATAAGCTAGTTGTTACGTACCTCTTTCATTCCTCAATTGGAATTGCATACAGCCCGTAAAGAATTTTTGAACTCTGTGTCAAAAGTACTGGGTACAGCCGCAGAGTTTGTGTGACAATCACAGTTATGTTCCTCAGTTGAGTTGAAGAAATGCTAAAGGCATGTTGGATTATTTACTTTCCAACCCCGCATGCACTATCTTCAAGGTCTCTCAGAAGTCTGCATGAAAACCTTCACTTGGCCCCATTCAGCTCATAGGATGACTATTCTTATGTACCACCTGGATATGTCTGATGACAGTGACATAATCTTGGGTGAGTTGTTGCTCAAGATTGCCCGTTCCTAACTATTCTACAAAGGATCGGCCTGCAGATGGATGACATTTTCTTAGTACTTATTTGGAGGGCTTTTCATATTTTCAACCATTCCTTATGAACCCTGTTTCTGTTAGCAGGAGCTGTTCTCGGAAGTAGGGGATCTGAAGCGTTGCTCCATCAACTATGACCGCAGTGGTAGATCTAAGGTTAGTTACTAAGAGTATGCACAGTTTGACTTTTCTCTCTCTAAATTAGGTCCTTGGTGGTCTTCTGTGATGTGCACAGTGTTTGTGTTTGTGTGTAGGCACATGTTTTGTCCTTTTTGTCTTCCCTCTACATGAATGCCTAGCAGGGTTGCATGAATTGTCTTCAAATTGAGCTTATGATTTGTGCATAGATATACTTTAAAATATCTTGTGAACTAAATGATACTTCTAATGGCTTCTCTTGTGACTCCTTGGATTTTGTGAGTTTTCCTGTGCATTTTCCTTCTGTGGTTTGGGGTGTTGGCCAGGATCATGGCTGAGTCTTCCTTTTGCTTCCAGAGTTGTGACTGAAACCCAGTAGGCAGGCTAGTGGTTACACTAGCCTATACACACTGCAGGGAGCTGATGAAGTCATTGGGTAGTCACTGCTGTTCATACAGCTAGTTTTATTGTTCTTTTCATTCTAGTTCTTTCCTTCTGTGTATTTCTTATTGCCTGGTCCTGGTTCGCTTAATTGTGGGTATGGAGATTTCTTGATATTCATGAGGGTTATTTGTGCATAGATATCATGATACAGCCACTAGGAATCGCGGACCTAGATCAATGAAAGGAGCTTCTCATCAGACATCTCATCTTGCTATGAATCTGCATACTTTATGTGCTGCTTTTCATGTTGACATTAGCAGGGCAATTTTTGTATGTTACAATCAAGCTGACTAGTCTTATCTTTGGTCTGTCATGTGCATTAAACCTCAGGGTACAGCAGAGGTGGTGCTTTCTAGGAAAGCTGATGCTATTGCTGCATTGAAGAGATATAACAATGTCCAGCTGGATGGGAAACCTATGAAAATTGAGCTCATTGGTACCAATCTGACTACTCCTGTCCCAGCAACTACAATCCGAGCAGTTTCAAATGGAGCAGTTTCTGTCAATGCTGGCCAAAGGCAACCTCTTGTCACGGCAGTGTATGTGCTTTTGTCTGGCTTATGGATTCATGTATGGGTGCAGATTGGGTAGAGGTTTGACTTTTGAGGAAATTTTTCCATTGTCTAAAAACGTTGGGAGACACCTGGAAGCAATGTCTGAGTTGGTTATAGAGGATCCTGAATGTGTCTAAGGTTGTCAGATTCCTGTTACAGGGCTGTCCACCGAGTGCAGTTAATCTGGAGTTAGGTGTTTGTTGATAGCTGAAAGATGAGGTATAAGTTGCTGGCAGTCAAAGTAGTGATGGAAAGAAGAGGGAGAAGTTTCTCAAGTCAAAGGTTTAATATGGTCTTGCAAGTTATGTAGAGCTTTGTGTGGCTTGTTTCCTTCAAGGTATTGACTTCCTATGGAACATTGAACCATTACACAGAAATTATGGTCAATGATAATTCCTGGTAGTAAAAGAACTTTTGTTGTCTATGCAGTCCTGCAGCTCATGGGCATGGGAATGTGGGAAGCAGACATGGTCCCAACACATACCAGGGACGTGGAAGAGGTCGGGGCACTGGACGTGGTCGAGGATCTTTGGCTGCAGAGATGAGTGTGGAGGATCTTGATGCTGATTTGGAAAATTATCATGCAGAGGCCATGCAGACCAGCTAGGAGATTGTATGATGTCCCAAGAATGTTGTCATACAGTGACCTGATGTGAAAGATAGGTGAAATAGGTAGCCCATTATTCAGTCAGAGCTGCAGCATCAGGGCATGGGGTGCATAGTGCTTGCAAGTAAAGCTGATTGTGATATTTGAGGTTACTGAAGATATAGAGCTTGTTGTGGGAGCAAGATGGACTAGAGGAGGATCAGTGGCCACATTCAATCTATTTTTCAGGTAGACTAGGTCCTACTATCTGTGTTGTTTAAATAGCAAGGCTCTATGTGCCATTTTGAACAGGGTGCTTTGATATTTTTCATTCTATCATTGTGCAACATTTGGGTAGCCAGCTAGACCATTATGCTGCTGATCTTGTTTTATATTTCTCATTGCCTTGTTTGTTTATTTACCAACCTACCATTCCCATGCAACCTATAAGTTGTTGCTTGTGACCCAATTTCTAGCGTCTTTGAGAGTTATCATAGTTATTCTTTGAGGAAGTATTAGTTGTACATGGCATCTTTCTTTGAAGACTGTTTAGTAAGCCAACATCTAGTGTCCTTGAGGATGTGTTGGTTACTCAATGTAGTGTGGAAGAGGTATTAGCTCAATTCTACTCTCATAGTAGTCTTGCTTTTTGCAGCTTGAATGGGGATACTATTGACTATTGGGACTAGCTGTGTCTCTGAAGTGCAAGCCAACATCATGACCGTGTCTTCCTTCTGCTTCTGGAAATGTGACAGAAATTCAGGATGCAGATTTTGTGTAATGTTTTGACTGAAATTTTGGGTGGATTATTATATACTTATCTACATGCACTGTCAGAAGCTGGTGAAGTTGGTGGCTATTGATGGCAGCTTGTCACAGCTACTTGTGATGAAGGTGAGATAGTCTGGCACTTTGTCACCAACTCTCATAAGGTTATGACTGCACTCATTGTCAAGGCACATTCAAATTGTTGTTGTGGAGATATCTCTGCAATTTCATTTAAATGGTAGTTGTATTGTTTGGTGATTCTGGCAGAAAAGTCACTCCAATTTGAGTTACTCCTTTTGGTGATGGATTGGGATTTGTTGTTGGGTTAGCACTTGGACTATGGATTAAGGCTTTTTTGCAAGGGTAGGAGATATAATTCTGGTTCTGAGTAAAAATTCACTGAGGTATTTTGTTTCTCTGATATTATTGTGACCACAGTCAATGATGCTCTCTCCTACTGACAACTTGTTGTAATGACTATTGTGTAGATTGCATGTTCTGAACATGAGATGTACTCTGGGCATATAGAAACAGGCTTGCAAGATATTGTGGTGGGCTTGTGGAAGACTTTGTGGCTTACAAGGCTTGAAGAGTTTGTTTTCTTACTTGGATAAAAGCTTATTGTGAACTGAGAGGCTTGTAGTCATATGGTGGATTGTAAATTGGTAAGGGTCCAGACAAGAAGCAGATAGAGCAGAGAGAGTAATGTACTGATGGCATTTAAGGATCTTGCCACTAGTAAGCATCCTTTTGTGTTTGTAGTCCTGTGTTCCTTTCCCATCCAAACTTCAGAGAAGCTTAAGAACATCTGATTGCATTTTGAGCTCTAATTGTGACTACTTTGCCTCTTTTTTTTCCAGTCAAAGCATGTAGAAACCAGTAAACTCCTTTGGTGCAATAAATTGAACACATTAGCATGTATATCCCAGATAGTGGAGGTGAATCTGTTCTGTATATTCTTTTTAAAGGAGACATAAAAAGCTGTATAGAGAGGTTTCAGGTCAGCTATGCAATGGGGGCACAACAAGAGTTGTGAGGAGCTTTACAGAGGTTTAATTCACCTGTCTTAAGGAGAACAAAACAGTGCCCCTACTTGATTGACATGTTGTAGCAGTCGTTAGAAAGGAAAAGTATGGTTTACAGAGTTGGTTGGCATCTTTAGTGAAGATTTGCCAGGAAATGCTCCTAACCATGCAGTGACTCAATTGAACGTGTGTAACTGGCCCCACTTTACTCCCAGAATGAAGGCTGTTGAGAGTGATGTTATGCCTTTCTCCTTGTCAAAGATCACTGGGCATGCACAAACACACATTGGGAATATCTTCTCAAACCCACTTTTGTTCTACACTTTTTGTATTCAAAGGAGAAAGAAGTATATGCTAAACAATGTTGGAGGAAGAAAAGCCCATAGAAGCAGTTTGGCATGGGTTCTTGCCTGAAACAGATGAGCACTAGTTAAGGACTTGGGACTTATATGAGAAGATGGTGAGGAATTGCTTGTTATAGAATACATAGGAGTCTCACATGACTCAGGTGCAAGCCACAGATCATCTGTTCAAAGGTTGAAAGTTTTACAACCCTGACCATCTTTTGTCTACAGGTCAGATCAAAGTCAAATTTGAATTTTCTTTGTTCACAGGCTTCATTCCTTTTTCAGTCTCTTCAAAATTGAGCATTCTGAAAAATCTGTCACTCAAGCTTTTTCTCCAGAAGGCTTTTCAGCCTCCTCATTTGCTTCCTCCCCATGTTTTGTCACAGCAATTCTCATAGCCCAAAGAAGTTAAACAAAGCTGGGCTCTAAATCCTCATCTTCCTCCTCATTGTACTCTGCCTCCAATCCAATTCAATTCTATCACAATGCCATCTACACCCAAGTCCTCTTGCTACCTGCAGACTGCTTCACAAAACTGATTCTCATGACCAAGATTCCTACATATGTGCATAGACACTTCCAGAATTTGAATTAGAAACATCAGCAATGATGAGCACATCATGGTGACAGAGGTATGCCCAGAGCAGTGCAGCTGGAAAAAATGAGAACAGAAGAACAAAGCTGCTGCTGTTCTCTGCAAAGCTGCTCAGAATTCTTTTGTTCATACCCCCTATACAGTGCCAGAGTGAACCAGAACAAACCTGTGCCCCATCCAATGGAAACCCATTATGACTCTAACTGTGGACTTGTGGACCACAGCTGAATTACCAGGTTTCCACTTTGGTAATGCATATCCTATAAGGCCCCCCTACTTCCACCTTACACTACCTACGTAATTTGTAAGTATCATAGGCTAGTAGCTAGATAATATTTGTGGTTACTATGTAAGTTGGCAAGGCACTCAGTGGCTACTATGTGCATGGTTTAGTGCGTAGCTAACCACCATGGTTAGTTGTGGAACAAGAAAACATTGAAAAAGTGTTTCCTGTCCACATACCATCCATCCTGCATGGTGCCCTAGTGGGTGCTGCTTGACTTTGGCTGCAGACAACAGGCATGGAACATTCAAAGATTCATGATGGTAAGACTTCAATAAAAATCTGCAGCATTTGCTCAGCAAGTTACTTTGCAAGAGATCCAATGGCAGAAGGGAGTGAAGCCCATGGCTTTCCTCAATGCCCTTGTCAGCTTAAGATTATGCCATGCTACTTATCAGTTCCACAACACTGAGAACATCAAGGACAGGTCTCCATCTGCCATTTGAACTCTTGCTGAATCTCTACATATATGCCTCCTCATTTGGGAACTCTAAGAATCACATGACATAATTATTGCAGTGGGCATGACTTCATAGAAGGTTCAAGTTCTAATAACAGAGACAACCCCCAGGGTTAATCTCTCCATGAGATGAAAACTCATAGAGAAATACCAATGGATCTACTAACATTGGCTACCTTACACTGGCAGTTTCTGCCACCCTTGTTGGAGTTTTTTCTCACATTGTGAGACATGTGGACTAGCTAAGAGAGGCAAACATACTCTCATATGTCATGTAAAGAGGTTTTGGAAACACTGGCCTCCAGCTCATCTAACTCATCATCATCAAGATCCAACTCATCATCATCCTCTGCAAGTAATTTCTCATCATCTTCAGTCATACCTGCTCCATCCATGCTGCTACTTTCCTTGGCCTGCACCAGACAATTCCCTGTTAACTTCTCTCTCAAGCACTCATGTCAAAGAGGTGACATGAAGGATCTTGCTGTGACTAGATACACAAAATAGGTCCTTCCAAGTCAAATCTTTTGCTTCAACTTGCCCCATATTGATGAATGCATGAGATTGAAGCAGCTTATGTACTCATCATCTGCTCTCTAAGAGGAATTGCAGCAATAATTAAATGGTCTCCTGCAATGGCACACATTTAATACCTCCTCATGAGGTGTTGAAGGCTGAGAACTCGAAATCTCTTGCTCCTCTCGTTCATAGTGATCAAATGCTTCTGCATCATCCACGAACAGACTTGCATCTGCCAGAAAAAGCTCCCGCCCACTATTCCAGACCACATTCATTAACATTGAATATACTGACACATCTGTCAAGAAAGGAAAGCCTAAGAAAGTATGGTCCACTGATCTGGACCTGGAAAACAAACCCTGTGGTCTGCTGCTACAGATGATTAAACCTCGAACCCATTCTTTGCTGCATTAGCTCAGTGACTTTCCACTGGTAAGAATCCCTTGATATCAGTAACAACTGTATAAATATATACAGCCAGACATTTCATTTTGCAAGGTAATGACAAATAGCCACGAACTGCATTGCAATCTACAGGGTGAGATAATGTCATTTGCTTGTGCAAAAATACAGAGAAATTGGACTCAATATTAGAACTATCAGCATACCTCATACGATCATTCTTGGCCCTTTCAGCTTTTTTCTCAGAAAGTTCAGCCTCTTTCTGTGCCTGTTTCTCTCTCTTCCACTGTAGAAAAAGCTCTGTTGTCATTGGTGTTGAACTCTTTGTAGCTGACCTCTGCATACACTTTGAGTCAGGCTCCTTCAGTCACTGTGTCAGAAAAAAAACACTGCAAAGGGAGAGAGTAATGAGAACAGCCAAACCCAACTGCAATCAGAAGAACCATTCAGAAGGTAAAAGTGAGGGAAAAGTCAGTGACATACATCAAGGGCTACAACAGGAGATGGAGTTTACCTTACACAGAATAGCATAAGCTTGTGCACATGGAACTCTACTACATTTCAGACACCAGATAATGAATAATCAGGTGAAAAATCAGAACCAAACCTGCTGCTCAATTTCTTCCTCAATACTCATCTTCTCACCCTCCTCTTCCAGCAAGGCCTTCATTTGTGACTTGAGAATATATCCAGGAGGCAGTGCATGTCGGTAATGACAATCCTTGCCACCATTAGGACACACCCAGAACCAACCATACTGCTTCTTCTCCACAGCATCCAGGAAATGCTTGCAAACCTACACCAGGTTCACCTTAAAATTGACAATGAGTTAATGCGATTACTGAAACAAGGTAAAAGCAAGTTTAAACTACATAATTATAGCCTATGCAAAACCCTACCACATTTGGCATCAGGGTATTTCTGGTGACTTCGATAAACTGAGCAATGGCACTATGCATCCACAAACACAAGAAGGCTGACAGACATCTGGAATACTATATTTTCTGCTCAATCAATACTGGATCAGAGATGAGGACGGCAGTTCCAAGATGATACTATCAAGAGGCCATTATTGGTTATATTCAGTAAGTACACCTGCAATAAGGACTCTTACCCAATTCGTCTTACTTCTAGGATAATAATCTCAGGATATATGGATTCCCTGGACTAAAGATCACAAAAAATTGTGGGAAAAATCTGATTGTCCACCTGACCATTTATGCATAGATTTCCACAGAACCCTACTGAATCAAATAGGATACATGACATTTATCTAGATCAGAGAATCAGGTTGACATTCTTCACTAAAATCCACTTCATTTAGGGTGCCTGCTGTCACTGGTTGCAGTGATCTTCCTTGCACAAACTAAGCTGAGCACCAAGCTCAAGTATCAACTCTAAAAACCAGTTTCCTTACTTGTGTGAACTTCTGTCATTCCTAAAGTTCCAGCTGAAACATACTCCCACATGGCAATGCACATACTAACCAGATATAATTGTTTGCCGGGGCAAGCAATGCATTTCAGTATAGAAAAACAGCTCACACACAATAAAAAACAAAATTGAAAGAAAAATCGCACAATTTCCGTAGGTTTGTTGTTGCTGTACTCCATGCCCTTGGATTCCACCACTTTCTCAAGCTTTTCTTGGTCCCAATCATCCATGGTCTCTGCCAAATTCACAAGAAAATGAGGAATGTGCACGTGTACATTTTCCCCTCTAAAGCTCAAAAAAGTAATCTCAAATTCCCCTTGCTATATGGATTGATGTACATAGCTTGATGAAACACACCAGCATCTCCATCCCGTTGATCACTGTAGATATCAATCTTCTCTCCCTTCCTCTCGACACTAAGATCGTGTGAGAATTTGCACTTGAAACCTTTTGCACATTGTCCATGTCTGAAGAACTCACACACAATTGACTTTGGATCAACACCTGTCACAGGGTACCATAATCCACATTGAATTTTGAGCATTTGCTCTAACACACAGTTCAAAATCTTGCACAAAAACCACCCTGTACAAATGAGAAGGACGGTGTTAAGGAATTTGCACAAGAGCCAAAAATCAGCACTAGAGGAAACCCAATAAGCATACCAAGTGGAACCTTTGGCTGACTGATGGCCACTTTAAAGAGCTCACTTAACTCCTTCTCCCTTGCACTCTCTTCTTCCTTCTTCTTCTGCATGCATACATCCCCTTTAGCTACTACAGATTGTCGAATTTCAATAGAGAAACCACTCCTACTCAGAGTAGGGTGAGAGATTTGTGCACAACATGTAACAGTTACTAACCACACAGACAGATACACACTCAGGAGAGACAAGCCACGGGCCCAGGGTTTTGACACTCGCAGAATTCTAACACAACAAGCTGAAATACAATAAGACTCACCAGAAAACAACAGCTTTGGCCTCACTTAACTCCTAGGACATCAAGCAGTAGATAAAGGAGCAGAAATACCCAACACAAAAGTCCGGCAGTCGCTACACGAGCCTAGAAGTGACACAGCAACACATCAAGCTTGCGATTCCAGATCTGAACAGACCCAAAAAAAAAATGGCGGTACAAGGAAACCTTCAAAGCAGCTTTCGCATCCGTCTGCTTGGGATTGGGCTGCACCGACTGAGTGAGGCTCTGCACGAATTTCTGCACATTCTTGCTCTTGTTCTTATTCTTAAGCCCGAAGGTCTTGTCCTCAACCAACTTCTGCTTCTTGGCCAGGTCGGCTTTGCTCTTCTCCTTCCCCCCCTTCGCCGCCGCTGGCTTGGGTGGCATCGCTGCTGCTTGCTGCTGCTGCTATTCTAATCTAAACGAGTCCGGTTTCTACTAAACCCTATTGTAGCATATCAGTACTTCAGATCTCTCGTTTTCTTTCGTTTTTCCCTGTCTTCTTAAATCACCATAGCCATCTGCACTGTCCCGTTACTTCTTGGCTTCTCTCCGTCTCTCTCTCTGGCTCTACAGCAACTCCCCTTGTTTGGTTTCTGCATATCACTGCAACAAATGTTCTCTATTGCTTTCTTGTCCTCGCTCTCTCTCTCTCACACACACACACTCTGTGTATACTCGCCGCTGCCAATGTGTTGTTGTCGTGCCCTATTGCCGTGCCCTAATTGTCATTGAAGAGTGCATGGAAGCGAGAAAGGTCGGAACTCATGGTAAAGTTAAGTTGGTACCATGGTAAAATCCCAAAATCCATTTAAAACTATTTATGAATATTACAAATATCCCATGCCTTTGCCTTTTGTTGTAGGGGAGGTTCCCATTTGAGTGAGTTCCCCTGAGGGAGAGTTGCACGAGGGCAGTAGCCCAAGGGCGTTCGAGAACACACGAGTATGGGAACCTCCTCTTCTTTTTCTTTACTTCATTCTTTCCTTCTTGCTTTTTTTGGAATTTTCCTGATCTGTCCCTTTCCTCTTTTGTGTTTTTTGAATTTTCTTGATCTGTCCCATCAAAAAATCTTTTCATGGGAACATGGGAACATAGAAATATAGCAGGATCTCCAGCACCACATAACAATGTTTTTTTTAAGGTTTTTGAAATAACTTAGACCATATTTTATTGGATTTTGATTTTTCTTCAAAGAATTGGAATTCAAAATTCTTTGAATATTCAATTTATTTTTAAAAAAAACTGAAATCAATGGTACTTTAGAAATTCAATTAATCACACAACATTGGTAGCATATACACACCATTTTCAATGTCATGTCAAGCTTTCCAATCTCACATCATTTCATTGGTCTTTGCTTTTGATGGTTTGAACGATCAAGCATAAATTTTGGAAATTTTCAATCCCAACTTGTCAAATGACCACACCTTATGCAAAATAAGTGAGTTGGCAAGTTGCCTTTAATAAGATGTGACAAACATATGCAGAGATTAAAATGCATGGAACACTAATATGCATTGGTGCACACAATCAAGTGAAAGTTTTTTTTCAAAGGGAATTGACAAAGATTTAATATTGATATTAAAAAATTTCAACCTTCAATTTCTTTGATTTTTGCATCATTTGATAATCCTTTCAATTTATTTTTTTCTATTCCATCTTATGCAATACTAGTTATACCATTTGACTTTCATACAAAAGCTTATGCGTAAATGTCTTATTGACCTCAAATGCAATTGGAGTTATATCCTATGACATATTGTGTGAGCTTCCTTGCATATTGGTGTCACTCATTTTTTAATGTTGGTTTCATCATTTTAAAATGTTGTTCAAGTCATTGAAAGAGTTGCCTATTACCATTTGTGATAATGATTATTGGTTGAATAGTTCCATTGGGTTGGAGGTTGATAGGTTGATCACACAATGTTTATGAAAATATGGCAAATCTTCTTCCATCTTTTACAAGGATTTATATGAATCATATCTTTTGGTAATTTCAATAATTGGACGAGTAATTCCAATTTTTTAAATTTTGCACAATGTGTGGCAATAATTACTAGCATACATCTCCCAAGATGAGACCAAAAGGATTTACAATTTCCTTAAGAAACCAACATGATGCATATGGTTGATAAGTGATGGTATACAATGATAATTATTACAGGAAAACACAATGTATGTTCGAGGAATTTAATAACATTTCCTAAGATAAATTAAGTGTTATTCTAAAGAACAAATTGTGTATTTTTTTTCCTTTTTCCAAGTGAATTGGACAATAAAATTTATTTATCTTGTATTGTGTGAATATGGCAAATGATCTAGAACTTGTTGGATTTTGTTGTTATCTTGTTGATGCAAAAATTTATGAATGAGTTTTATCTTGGTGGCATAAAGAAGAACATAAGTTTCTAAGCATTGCTACATTAACATGACAAATTTTTCCTAGCCAACCAAATAGAAAGAAAAAATATTTTTTCCATTGCTAGAATCCTCAAGTTTGTGGGTTAGAATTAATGTTGGGTAGTTATTAACTCTTTTTCATAATCACCTATTTTGGTTTCAATTTTTTAAATTTAAGAATCAAGATGATTCTCACATTTTGAAAAAAAAAAATCATACCTTGTTCAATTCTTTTTATATATATTTTTCATGCCCAACTAGTTATTTCAAAACCAATTTTAATTCATTTAATCAATTACTTATGTTAAATTATTTTTTTAACTTCATTTTAAAATTTTAAGATTAAAAGGTGAAAGCATGAAAAAAGGAACCAATCGCCAAGGTTAAAGTCTTTTCCAAGGACTACATTTTCCACATGGCAGTTTTCTATTGGTTTATATTACATTTTTCACACAAATTTTTTTACTAGAATATCAAATTTGAGGCCAAATATGACGTAAAACATGATAAAAATTCAATTTTTTTTGCATCAAACCTTACATTATAGGTAAATCTATAATTTTATTTTGAACCATGATTATAAATTTAAAATTATAATAGTGTTTAAAGACATTTGAGTATTAAAATCTAAAACGGTATATGTATATTTATTTTTTGAATTTTTTGAACAAATGGATCCATTCTTGTGGAATATATTAAAGTTCACAAAAAAATGAAAACAATTTGGTGAACATTAAATAAGGGAAAATGATTTTTGATACAAAAAACCACTTGTCCACATTTTTTTTTGAGTGCTTTAAACATATAAAAGGACTCTTGAAACGTGGTGAATTTTCATGAAAATTATGTAGTTGCAACTTTGAAAGTATAGGAACTTATTTAAAAAATAAATTAATTTTTTTGATATATAGTGTTCCCATGGTGATTTTTCAAAAAAATAAAAATAATTTAAAGACTATCCACACACTCCTTAGCTTTTTTTTTCATGCTTTCACCCTAAATTTTTTAAATATTTTTTCAAATTTTCATAGGTCAAAAACAAATCAACAAGGTTCATTTGAAAACTTTAATGTTTCAACAAAACTAGATCATATACCCACTTCCACCCTAAGACCTCAAACCCTAATTAACCCAAACTCCCTATTCCTAGGCCCCTAGGAACTGGACTTGGGGGTTATTCATATAACCTCACAAGTATCAAAATTTTAAATAAAAAAAGGACCTAGTTATTAATGAACCAAATATTTCAAATTTGATATTTCAAAATTTGGGTATCAACATTAAGTAACACCCTAGGTGATATTTGACATGTTCAAGTTTTCAACTTGGGTTTTGGTACAAGACTTGATGGTTATGAATGGGCGAAAACTTGCCACAATACCCACTTGATAGGTCTACGCGTGGGAAAACCTAACCCCATCCCGACCTAGGAAAACTTAAGGTCACCTAAATCTAGTAGAAGATCTAACCTAATGGGCTACAATGAACCAACACCTTCCAACGCACCAAGTTGGTAGTTCTATCCACTAGATGGGGTGGGATTTTTCATCTTTTTCTTGAACCTATGTTAATCATCACAATACCATGGTCATTTTTTTTGGTGTTAACCTTTTCCTTAATTCTTTTCCCTCCACTACATATTGCCCTCCATATTGGCCTTACGTATCAACTAATAATCAATGTACCGATTACCTACTTATTCACCCATGATACTTATCCACCTACCCGCTCATCCTTGTATCTACTAACATTTGTGTTGTTGTCATCAATTGATGACATGCATGACATACTTAATTTGATTAAACAATCGCTATTTAATTTGTTAACAATAGGCAATAGATTTAAAGCTAGGGAAACAACACACATTTAATAACATTTTGCATTTTTTTTACATTGATTAAAATCAAACAAGTAGGTTGGATTTTCGAGGGAAATTTTCATATACACATTCATGGGGGGGGGGAGGGAGGCAGGGATTTGCATACATATCCCAATAATATGATTTCTTCAATGATAAGATACATGTATTGCATGTTTTGGCAATTATTGTTCAAAGTGGAAGTAGTTCAAGACCTAATCCCAAAATGCCATACCCACATATGAAAACAATGTTAGTTCAAATGTAATAGACCACATCAATCAATGTATCTTTTGTGACCCATATTCAAAGAATTATAAGTACGGTTTACAAAAAAATTAGACTTTATTTTCCCACCCAAATGTGAGTATTGCAAATTTGATCCAAAAATCTAAAACATATTTTTAAATTGATATCCAAGTATTGCATTTTTTGACAATCATTGCTTGAAGCTATAATAATTAAAGACTCAATCCCAAAATGCAATATCAACAAATGAAAATGTCATTTGAAATTCAAGAAACCACAACAACCAATGCATATTTGCCCACCCAAATGAAAATATTGCATGTTTGGTCCAAAAACTAGCCCTTGTTTTCCCACACAAATGCAAATATTGCAAGTTTGGTCCAAATTTTCAATGCATATTTTAAAACCTATATTCTACAAGTCCATGCTTGAAGTTGGATAGTTGTATACCCAATCCCAAAATCATCGACTCTTGGTTTGGTTTCATTTTCAATACAAGTCAAATAGTAGCAATAGTGGGTTTGGCTACATTTTCCATTTAAAGTTGAATGATAGTAGTGGGCTTGGTGATAATTCAACTTGATTTCTTTAAAAACCCTCACCTCCCAATGGTTGTAGATGCATTTCAAGGATGTTATTTTGTGAGCCCATGAACATGAACACAAGCACATAAAATAATTTGTAATATATTCCATTCATGTTAGACGGTATTGTTTTGACAAATATTGTTGATGTGGAGAATATTCTTTGACACACAAAAAATTTCTTCCATGTATCAACAAATCCGCATGGCCTTGCCACATGGCATTCCATGGCTCCAAATTATAGCAATTAAATGGCTCCAATGTGTGTAATCTCTCATTCCCTACATTAGACTAGATATTAATCAAAATACATAGTTGTTTAATTTTTTCGCGTGAATTTTTCGTTGTTTTTACTACAATGTAATAAAATAGCTCTTTTATAATTTTAAAATCATGTGAGGTTTGGCAAATGGCATGAGAGTTCCATACTCTCCTTCCATAGAAATCTATTGTGAGCATAGATTAAAAAATGGAATGATGTCCAATGAATGGCACTTGAGACAAAGGTCCAAGGTCTAAAATGCAATGAAATACATAAGTCTTATTGGCTTAAGGCCATAAACTAAACACATAGCATGTAAACAAAATTGTAAACAAAAATGGCACCAACCAAGATCAAACCTATAGGGGTAATCAAGTGATTTAAACCCAAAAAATAAACACAAATAATAACCAAGATGCAAGCTAAGGTGTAAGGTAGAGTGTAGTTAATGACTTCAAATGAGAAAATAAGACCTAAACATCTTATGTTTCTTAGCTGATTATAAATGAAAACCTCTTGATATGGACAACATTTTATGTTAAAATGTATATTGAACACAAAAATTCACTTAATTACTCATACGATTTAAAACAACATTTGCAAATAGATTTTGTGGTTGTTCAAACATTTGTAGTTGTTGTAGCCTTTGGAACAATTCTACCATTTATACACATTTTAAGGTTTTAGGTCCAATGCAAATGGTCCAATACGCTTTCATGATATCAATAAATGCACAAATTGATTACACACTTATAAAAATAATACGAAAATGTTTGTAATTGTGGACTATTTTACGCATCAAGTTTAATTTTTTTGTGAACTTCAAAGGATCAATGAAAGTAATCCAGTTTTGAGTTCATTTGTTCATTGCAACATGTCATGATATCCATATCCACAACACTCTTGCTAAACACCACTAAACTTGGACTTGCACTTATCTATAGAATTTATTTTTTTTAAAAATGTAGATGCAAACTTCTAAGCAGAGGATATTGGGTGGATATTATAATCACTTGTAGGATTAAAAATATATGGGACAATGATAAAAATGTTCATCCTAGAGTTTTTGAACATATTGTAATAACCTATTGGAAACAATCCATGATCAACACATTTGACGAACCTAAATTTTAGAATGTGATTACTTACTCATATTCTAAGAAAACAAAAAATAAGTTAATCAATCTTACAAAAAAAAAGACCAAAAAATGCTAATGACATAAAAGACAATCCATACAAGTCATTAATACTTGTTTATAGTAGAAATGTGGACTAGTTGGTGTTGACCAATATTATTACCCACTTGCGATGTGAAAGAGTCGAGATCCCTAACATGCACGAAAAACATAATGACATTTTCCAATGACATAATGACATATATTTTTAAAATCATGCCATCGAATACACCAAGGTCAAAAATGGGTTCTGATGATGTGATTTAAACACCAATGGAACTTGTACATTTGAAACAAATATCTCACAATGTTATTGATATTTTGAACAATTGGATGCTTAACCATGATGGAGTCATCCAAGAGCATGGACGACAAACCAACTTAAATGTGGAAGGCTCCCCTAAGTACTACCAAAGACAAGGTCGCCAACATTAATAAAATTTTAGAATTAGAGGAAGGTGATAAATTTTGGGAGATAGGAAAATTTGTCCTCAACAAAGCCATGTAATGCATTAATAGTAATGAAATGCATGTTTTTAGCTAGTGCAAGACATGTATGGGTGCGTAAGTACATCTTGTTTATTTTTCATGAGGTCAATTGAATAAGAAATTACACTCAATATTAATGAGTTTGGATCATCTATACAACAAGCTAATAATGGTTTCAAACCTATTAGTTGAAGGTTCAATGCATACTCAACAATAATATTATTTGAATTTAATAAAAAACTAAGTTAAAGCAAAATATATTTGTCATAGTTATATAATGAAAAAAAACTCTAAACATTTGAAATTGTCGAGAATAACAAGAGGGATTAAAATTAAACGTTTATTTGTGCGAACAAAAAAAAAAGTCATTTAATGCCAAACATTAAAAAAACATTATTTCTATCCATAATAGTTTGCTCCAAATAGTTCTTGGAAGTTATAAAGAAAATATGTGTTGGTCACATAATTTTGAAATATGCAATTAAAGACAATTTCCTTTGTTCGAAAGGTTGGAGTGAGCTTTTCAATCAAGTGTCCACAATTTGGATCAAATGCCCACATAATGCAAGTAACTATGCAAGGATATTGATATCAACCTCATAACAAAAATGGTAGATATGTTTATTGAATTCTTTATCTAATTTATGGATGCTTGTGAAACATTGTTCAAAGTGAAAATTTAAAAAATTCTCTATAGGGACAATAAATGTGTGAATGTGTAACATTGCAAAGGTTTGACACAAGTCATGAAGTGATAAACGACAATGATAGGAAACCCACAAACCATCTATTGCCATTTACTGGCAAAGAGATAATATTTGGAAAAAATAAAATGAAGAAACATAACCTCAAAAGTTTTCTATTCCCCCAAAAAGCCCAAAAAGAAATCTATCATCATGTAGTCATTCAAATGCACTAAAAGATCGAATGCATTGGAAAAACATTTTCAGAATAAAGTGTTTTGATCATTATTATAAACGACAAGGAAGAAGAAGAAACTAATGAGTCAGAAACATTAATCATGATAGAAGTTGACATCCAAGAATTCAAAGCCAAATTGATAATGTTTTGAAGTCTCCCCATGTAAAAACTATATATATATAATGTAATTACATGCGAAATTGTACTTGAGGATAAGTTGCAACTTGGAAGTTGGCAAGTGTGTGTGTTAACACCACATTATAAGCTTTAGTTTGCATGCTGGTTGTGACAATCATTGATGCAATAAAACAAGGCCAATTTTCCATGATGCATTTTTCATTTTTTAGAGAGTGCATGTTGGCACATGTGTTCTAAAAGGTTGAGTTTTAGTCGAATGTTACATTGTCCATGGTTTATTGTTGAAGGAGGGAATGTAACTTCTAAAGCACAAGATTTCTAGACTTTTGGACCAGTCTATGGAACAACCTTGGAAATTGGAATTGATGAAGTCCTTACATCGATGACAAATTGACCACCAATAACATTTTATAGAAACATGGTCAAGATGTTTTAGATAGAGGTGGGTAATAGACAAGTTCCAATGTCATGGGTTAATACATAAAATGGACATCCATAACAATATTTAAAACAATCCACTAAGGGAAGCAATTTTTTTCAATTCCATCCTTATGTGTGCCTACTTTGATGACGAGGACAAATGCACACCCATAACCAAGTGATTAGAAACCCCCAAACACACATGTTTGTTGCTAACTACTAGCATTTGGGCGTAAGTTGGTTACAATGCAATCACACCAAAAAAATATTTGTTCTAAAAAACTTTCAATTCAACTACTATAAAATAGTTGGTTGCATGAAGAATTTTTCTTGAATCAATCCTCCTTCTTTAACAACTTATTGAACTGCAAACAAATTGCCAACAATTTTCTTAGGGCTTAAAGCACATGGTAATTGCAATGTTGTGAGTTTAGAAATTTGCCATTAAGAAACTCATAGGAGATTGCTAAATTTTTATTTTACACAATTGGGATGGGGAAACAATTATGAAATTTAATACCCTAATTCTTCAGCACAAACCTTAGAGAATTGGTGCCAAATGATAACATCTAAGGTTATAATACCAAAAGGTACACTAAAGATAAAGATTTAAGCCTAAAATCTTCTACATCCATTAGGATGCATCTATTATAATTTTAGTAAAAAGGATGTTGACTAGGTTTATTTTCAAATCATTTTGAATTTGGAGAAGACACAAATGTTTGTTAGTTCATGAAGTGAGGAATTAATGTCCAAAAAACTATACAAAACATTTAGAAACCAATGGAAACTAGTGGGAAAATGCAATAAGGAGGTCGGAAAAGGAAAACCAATAAATTGCAAATGAACTTGGAAACAAAAGAAGATGAGCTCTCCACCCAACCACATGATATTTTGGATAACCAAACTATCCACCCCCAAGCTCAAAAAATAAAATATGGATCTTGAAATTAATAACTACCCATTCGAAGCCAAGTAGTTTATGTATGCCAAAACATTTAAATCAATTCTAGAGGTTTCATATGATGGATATAACAAGTCTATGCTAATCATAGTTAATAGTTGAGCCTTAGCATATGAAGGCAAAATGTGGCTGATAAATGGACTAGGCAAGAAGTCTTTGTGCACAAGGAATGGTACATTCTTGGGTTGAGGAGAAGAAAACATGTGTTTGCATGAAATAACATGAAAGCAATCAAAATCAATAATTGAAAGAAATGTAGATACTTCAAAATAAAAGCAAAACTTTTTCACAATCCAAACTTTTTTTTAGTTTTTTCTTCACTAGTGGATGAAGATCCTAATTGTAACTGTCCTCCTAATGTTAGAAATATTATGAAATTATACAATTCAAAAGTGAAAATACAAGAAAGTTCACTTGTGGCAAAGTCCAAATGCACAACAAAAGAATTTGGGGGAGAACATGCTTTGACTAAGGTTTGCAAGGTAAGAACATGAATCTCCTTGATTCCTTTGAATCGTGCACTAAAGGTGGAGATAGTTATTAATGTCTTTGAAGTCCAATTGTACATAACATCTTCCTTCGACATAAAAATCCCAAAAGAAGTTACACTAGGAGAAGGCATGAAAAGATGGAAGTCCTTAGGGACAAAAAGGATAGCTATGTTCACAAGAGTTTACACAAATAATTGAGGATAAGTTAAATCGTTGGCAATAAAAATGAAGAGAAAAAATAAACAATGTTGAAATGGGTTCATACATGTCGACTCCTATCCTCAATGCCGACAAGTGGAAGTGAGTTATTGACCACCCATTTCACCTTTATGATGAAGTGGTAACTTTCAATAAAGAGGTGATTTCTTTAAGCACATGCAGGTCATTAGGGTAGAAGAGAAGGATTAATGCACTTTTCTTAAAGAAGAAGTGATCTGCAAAGATAAAAATTGATTCCACGTAATCCTCTAGACTCCTATTTCATGGAAGAATTAGGAAGGTGGATAGGAAATGAACGAGACATGAATGCCTCCAAAAAAACATTTACATGTTGAAATTTTAAATCAAAACTATCATATGCAATTGCTCATGTGTGAAGGTGTGTGGCCTAATGGCAAAGATGCTTTTTGAACTTGAAGAGATATTGAGTTCAAATTTCCATTCACAAATTTGTAGCTATTACTAAATTTTTAGTTTTTACCAAGTTGAAAATTGGACCCAATAATCAACCCTGTAACTACCCTAGGTATCAAGGTTAAATCAATTAATTTTTACCAAGTTGAAAATCAAACCCAAAGATCAACCTTATTTGAGTTTTTAAAGTATTTTCAAAAATAAAAATCCATTGGTTTAGGGGTTAGGTTTAATTTTTCAAATTGTTCATTCATTAAGTTAACAATTATAAGTTTTATGATGCCCATCAATTCTAGATTCAAGGCTAGATTAGTTTAAAAATTTTATGTGAGACAATTTTGAGGCCAATTTTTGGGCCGATTCTAAGTTTTAAAGTTTAAAAAAAATATTGAAAATGAATCTTTTGAATTGTAATCTTGAAATTATTTTTTCTAACTATGTATGTATGATAAAATGCATTAAAATTTGCTTTCCAATATTCACCTTTATGTTTCCATGCATTGTTCCAATTTTTTTATTGTTACATTTAATGGTTCACTACACAACCTTATGATATATGCCCACAAGCAATGTGCAAAGTGTAAATGTTTTTCTATGGTTGTTACAAGGATAATTGATTTTTTTTAAAAAAAAAGGGTGGATGAAGGACAAATCACAAAGAATACATAATAGTCATTAATTTTCTAAAATTTTGACATTAAAAAGTAAATAAACTTGTAAATTGCATATTATGTTTACAAATTATTGTGTTAGTCTATTGACAAGGACATTGATTATTATAAAAAAGGTTAACAAGTCTCCTTATCAATCTCATGTCACCCCTATGGTGGGTATAATATTCTATATGTACACCTAAAATTCAATCCTATGTAAAAACACTTAAAAATACATTAGGTTGGTTGGAATGACCCATCACCCACCAATGCACTAGTCCAATAAAACCCATGTTCTGTGGGTTTCGTTAGTTGGATGAAGTTTTATTTTTCTAAATTTTCAGGCACTTCCTTGTTAATTGCCCCCCCCTTTTTTCCTACCCCCACAAACCTATCTCCCCTTTCCTAATTTTCTTCTTTTTCTTCTAAGTTTTTTTTCTTCTCCTTCTCCTTGCTTTTTTTTTCTTTTTTCCTAATTTTTTTTTCCTCCTTATTCCTCTTCCTTTTTTTTGTTATTGTTTTTCTTTCTCTTTCTCCTTATTCCTCTTCCTCTATTTTGTTGTTGTTGTTGTTTTTTTAATATTTTTTCGAGTACTCTTCTTCTTCTTTTTTTTTTCTCTTTCATGTGTGTTGGGACTTCCAATTTGGAACAAGAAAGGGGTTTGGAGATTGTCTTTGTGTTTGAAATTTAATTTGGAGTAAGAAAGGGATTTAGAAAGAGAGAGAGTGTGTGCACATGTGTGTGTTGGGAGTTTAATTTGGAACAAGAAAAGGATTTGGAGAAAGATCATAGCTTGTTGCAAGGGTTGAAAGCTTTGGTTTGAAACAAGATCACAACACAATGTGGAGGTGGGTTTGGAACAACAAGACTTGCTATAACAATGCAACAAAACTTGGGAGCTTTTAAGGTGAATTTATTTATTTTTGTTTTGATTTGTTTTGATTTTTGATTTTTTCCTTTTTTTTTTCTTGTTTGAGTTTTTTTGCTATTTATTTTTAAAATTATGTCTTTTGTTTACTACCAAGTTCACGACATTATAAATGAAGATGCTAGTGATAGAAAGGGATCTTATGTGGAGAAGGAGTATCATGTTGTTACTTCTCTTTTTGTATAACATGGACTTGTTGATTTGCATTTTTTTGGATGCAATTCTTATGGTTTGGTGCATGTTGCAACTTATGTGTATATAGAAGCTAAAGGTTAGTTTATGCCATTTGGTATTTGGCAACCAATGGCATGTGAATGGTTTCCAATAGATCCTGATGAAAATTTGAATTTCAAGTTTATTTCAAAGTTTGCATTAATTAATGTAATTTTGTTTTTTTTTTTTACAAATTCAAATTTTGTTGTGTTAATCAAACAAAAAATATGAAATACTAACAATAAACATAACCTTTGTTTAGACATGCAATACTTACATATGGATATTTCATATTACATTCTATGGTGTTTTCACCTTATAATACCAGCATCAACCTTCCAAAATTTTCATTGGTTTTTTTGGCCAACCATCTAGTACTTGCATGCATAATTGTTACACTACATTCTGCAACATTGTTGCCTTGTAATATCACATCACATACCCAATTCTTCAACAAATTTTTTGGCCATTTATGTAATAGCCACATCCATAATTGTTAAATTGCATTTTGCAACATTGCCACTTCATAATATCCAAAATGTGTTCCCACATTCTTCATTGATTTTTTTGGTTGACTATGCAATACTTGCATATGGGTTTTGAAATGTCCATCGTTGTATTAATCAATTACGTAATATTTGCATATTTACATATTTTCCCAATTCAAAATTCGCTTATATGCAAATATTACATGTGTTATGTCTTATATGTAATTTTGGCATAATACCAATGCAAGAATTACATTTTGGGGTCAAGGTCCAACTAAGGTAAGCTTGGATCAACAAACTGTGTTAAAGTTCCATTCAACCTTGAATGCATTGATTTTTGCAATACCTTCATTAACAATAATCATCACCTTCCATGGGACCTAAATCAAATTATTTTATGTGTGAGTGACACCAATAAGGTAGCGAATTAACCAAAAAATAGAAAAGGTTTTGTGAAAAAGTACAAGTTTAACTCATAAAAAATATTGGTTTTGCCAAAAAGTGAAGATTGAACTAGGATGTAAAAAATTTTGTTGAAGAAGTTTAGTCAATAAAAGATATGAATTTAACCAATATATAGGGGTTTTGCCAAGAGGTGGAGTTTAGGCAATAATTTTAAATTTTTTGCCTAAAGATTAAAAAAATAGTTTTAAAATGTAAATTTTTTGTTGAGAGGTAGTGGTTTAGCCAATAAGTAAAAAGGTTTTGACAAAAGGTAAAAGTTTAATCCAAAAAAATATTGGTTTTGCTAAGAGGTAGAGGTTTCTAATTAGAAAATAAAGAGATTTTGTTAAGAGGTGGAAGTTTAGCCAATTGAAGATATTAATTTTGTTGAGAGATAGGAATTTAGCCAAGAATACATAAAGGTTTTGTTAAGAGGTAGTGGTTTAGTCAATAAGTAAAGAGGTTTTGTTGAAAGATAAAAATTTAGCCAAAAAAAAAATTGGTTTTGTTAAGAGGTAGAGGTTTAACCAAGATTTTTTTTTTTTTTTTGTCAAGAAATAAATGTTTAATTAGAAAGTAAAGAGATTTTGCTGAGAGCTAATGTTTAGCTTGGAAATAAAAAAAGATTTTGTTGAGAGATAGAAGTTTAATCAGGCAAAAAAAAAGGTTTGCCAATAAAATATAAAAGTTTTGTTAAGAGGTAAAGAAAAGATAGAAGTTTAGCCAATAAATATATTTTTTTTTGCCAAGAGGTAGAAGTTAGCCATAAAAAAAAGTTTTGCCAAGAAGCAAAGGTTTAACCAAGAAAAGATTAAAAAAAAAACTCATTGGTCAGAGAGCAAAAAAAGTTGACTGTGTTGAGGCTGGATGAAAAAATGCAGCCCATCCCATGGACAGAACGGTCAACTGGTGCATTGGTGGGTGTTGAGTCACTCTGGCCCCATTTCAGTAGGGTTTCAGACGCCCCAACGGATAACAATGACAGCCCGGTTTGAATTTCGGAAGCGGGCTAAGTGACCACCGGGTTTTTAGACCGGGCTATGTGTACTGGGGCGATCCTCCTGGCAGTGATATGGCGAGTAGGAGATCTCCAAAAGTCACGTTGGTTTCAGTAAATTCATCATTGACGTGGTAAATTACTAGTCACTAAATCCCGTTTACTGACCTCGTCACTGCCTCAACCGGACCGGAACCGCAATCTGGGTCGTCCATACCGGACCGGACCGGACCCGACCCGACCTTGGTTGCCGACAAACTTAGACACAAATCTGTAATTAGTCACTAATCAGGCCACTAATCAGCCTCACTTAGCGTGAATGAGTAGGCCTCGATGAAGATGATTAGAAAGTTCGTAGGCTACTAATCACGAGAGCTAGGTTACTAATCATCAGGGCTTCGTCTTTCTCGCACCAAAGGGCGAGTTGTGGATGTGACCAGAGTGGGTTTTGCGCTTTCCTTCTTCTTTCCTTCCTTTTTCCTCGTCCGCGACGCTGCTGCACGCTCGCGCTTCTTTCTCTTCTATTCCTCGCGCTTCTTTTGTGTTTCTTCCTTGTGGCCCGGAACGCACCAGAGAGACTCTCTTCTCTCTCTCAAGTGTTTTCTTCTTAGTAAATTAATTCCCTGTTCTAAGTTTTTCATTTGTCCTCTCTCTCTCTCTCTCTCTCTCTCTCTCTCTCTCTCTCTCTCTCTCTTCAAAGCTCTTGTTTTGTATCTCCCGGGTGTCGAGGAGGATGCGTCTAGCTTTCCTGCTGCTTCTTTGATCTTTGTGGGCCAGAGTTCGTGACAGCATGGGGAACAGGTAGATCGTTTTGAGGGCTTTGGAGTTTCTGTGATTAAGCTGGATCGTGGCCGCCTTTTCAGGGTCTCTGATTTTACTGGCTTGCATAAGTCGACGTCAAAAAAGAGGCGCCGTTCTTTGCCAAGAACGAGAAGGGCGCCACGTTTTGGAGCTCGGTGTTTTGGAAGCCATGTACAGCAATTTCAAGGAACAGGCGATTGAATTCGTCAGACAAGCAGTAACGGAGGACAATGCAGGAAATTATGCCAAGGCTTTCCCGCTTTACATGAATGCTTTAGAGTATTTCAAGACGCATCTCAAGTACGAGAAGAATCCCAAGATCAAGGAAGCTATCACGCAGAAATTCACTGAGTATCTCCGCAGGGCTGAAGAGATTAGGGCCGTGCTGGACGAAGGAGGTGGGCAGGGGCCGACCGTGAATGGGGATGGTGCCTTGGTTGCCAAACCTAAGTCGAAACCAGGGTCCAAGAACGGCGGGGGAGGAGATGGAGGTGATGGTGAAGATACTGAGCAAGCGAATCTGAGATTAGGACTCAATTCGGCTATCATCCGCGAGAAGCCTAATGTTAAATGGGGGGATGTTGCTGGCCTGGAAAGTGCGAAGCAAGCTCTTCAGGAGGCTGTCATTCTTCCTGTCAAATTTCCGCAATTCTTCACAGGTGCCTCTTCCTCATCTATCAATTCTTCAAGAGCCTTGAACTATACATCTTTACGGTTATGTTTTTTGGCCTCTTCACCCCACACTCAAGCTACCATTCTGTCATGTCAATGGGCTTCTTCCCTATTGGACTTACAGAGAGTCTACCTCACAGTGGGGGATCTCTTTGACTTACAGAATCTTTTCTGAACCCTAATTTTGACCATGTCAGTTCTGTTGGAGGTCTCCAGCTCTTTTAGATAGTTTCAAAAGTCAAAGTTGATGCGCATGTGACACAGGAAATTCTTACCTTGCATTTGCCTCAACACACACATTATGACTACCACTTGATTGCTTTCCTACAGTTGCTGCCATAACAGTTTTAGGGTTGCACAAGAAGTTATGGAACATGAATTAAGTCTCTGAGAACTGAAGCTTTTGAATCTACAGTAGCTCTTGGAAGGAAGTAATTAGTCATTCCACTATAACTGATGTCTGTTGTGGATTTGTAATTGAATTCATTGCTCTGTGACAAACTTGTAGTGTCTCGTTATAGGGATGTGTCCTGTAACAATATGTTTTCTTTCCATCTGTGAATACAGGGAAGCGAAGGCCGTGGCGAGCTTTTCTTCTGTATGGGCCTCCAGGAACTGGGAAATCATACTTAGCAAAAGCAGTTGCCACTGAAGCTGACTCCACTTTCTTCAGGTCATCTTCAATCTCAATTTTCTTCTGGAAATTGTTGTGAATACTCTTCAGATGAATTGCCAAACTCACATTTTCCTGATTCCAGTTCAATTTCCTGATACAAAAGTTGCAGCCTCCTTGTGAGGGTTTTGACACGAGCAAGTGCACTTTCATGGTGTAACATGTCAATGTGATGACATGTGCAACCCTAAATTCTACATGAAGTGCTTGACACCATCTGGTTGAATTGTGATCCGCTTGGGTGATAATTGGATCAAGATACTTACCAGCAGTTTTGAGGGTGCATGTTGAATTATTGTGTTACAGTTTTAAGGACAGGATGCAGGAATGTCTTGACTGTGTTTTCAACATTGGGCTGCAGTATTTCTTCATCTGATTTGGTCTCAAAGTGGATGGGGGAGAGTGAGAAGCTAGTAGCAAACCTATTTCAGATGGCTCGTGAGGCTGCACCGTCAATCATTTTCATTGATGAAATTGACTCTCTTTGTGGTACACGTGGCGAAGGAAATGAGAGTGAGGCCTCCCGCCGCATCAAGACCGAGTTGTTGGTGCAAATGCAGGTCATCCATCCTGCTCTGCTTGATTCTTATTGCCAGATCTGTTGTCTTTGTTTACGAGCATCCTGATATAGGTTTGTGCTGGTCTATTATGGTTTTCTCAGTGTACTAGCGCTGCTCTGTGCACTAAAAGTGAGATTGATAAAAGAATATGCATGTTAAGAACAGTAGTTTGGTTCAGGTAAGTTGTACTCTTGTTTGGCAAGGTGTTGCATTTGGTTGTTTGGCTCTTTAGGTTGCTTCAAAGGCTCTCCAGTAAAGGAACCCTGATGACTTATAGAAAGGTTTGAGATACCTGTTGCCATGTCTGAGTATTGATGGTTAGGATGGAGAGAATGTGTTGCAGGTTCAGTTTCCAAATCAGAGACACTAAGCTGTCAGTTGTGATTCCATAGCTATGAGTTTCAAAAGTTCAGAACCTTTACTTCTCAGTTTTTTAAACACTGAATGAGGCTTTCAAGTCAAGATTCTGAAAGCTGTCAGTACCAGCCAGTGCTATGGTGGTTCTTGCTACACCTGAGATTTTTGGATTGATTCTTTGCAGTTGATATTTGTGTTTGGCAGGGTGTGGGAAACCAGGACACAAAGGTTCTGGTTCTAGCTGCAACCAACACCCCTTACTCCTTGGATCAGGTAAGGTTTTCTCTCTGAGACAGAAGTGATAATTTTAAATTGCAGAGATACACCTCTTTGTTTGGGAGCAGATTTCTGCAAGTAGCCCAAGGATTTCTTAAGTGTTCATAAGAGTATGTATGTCTACTGGCCTGACTTCAGTGTCATTATGTCATGGTGGTTACTTTCAAATATGAGGTAGAGGGGAAAGAGAGGTCATTGATGATAAGAGGAACAAATGAGGGTTCTGTGATAAGGTTATATCAGACATGGATATATATCTGACATGGATATTGGCAAGGCAGGCAGTGAGGCGTCGTTTTGACAAGCGTATTTACATTCCTCTACCTGATCTCAAAGCTCGACAACACATGTTCAAGGTAGAGTGCTCAACCAGTGCTGTCTTTCTCTTTATAACTTATTGGGAAGTTCTAAGAAATATGGGTGATATGGCAAAATTAGCCCTGCTATGCCAACTGACAATTTTGGATTTGTAGAGCATCCAACCTTATAGCTCTACTTCTATATTTTTATAGATTTCCCAATGTAAGATTAGCTTTTATGTTGTTACAGGCTTTGGGAGAATGTGCTCCCATCGGTTGAAAGATATCATCAATTGTCAAGTTTTAATTGAAGCATGAAGCCCACAATTTGGGTATTCAGTCATAGTAGTTTCACATGTTCATTCTGTAAGGAGCATGCTGTATTTGGAATTTTTATTGAAATTTTCTTGACATCTCACTGCTCAAATGTTTCAGGTTCACCTGGGAGATACACCCCATAATTTGTCAGAGAAAGACTTTGAGGATTTGGCAAGAAAGACAGATGGTTTCTCAGGTTCAGATGTTGCTGTTGCTGTAAGTGATGGACCTAATATTCTGCTTTGCAAGATGCATGTTTCCTCTCTATCTACTGGTCAACAAAGACATACAAAACCAGTGATGTTTTCTTGGCTGTAATTAAACGGAACATCAGGATGAGCCAGTTATTATCCTAACGCCATAATTGCTGCAAACACTATAGTAAATAAATGAGAGCTAAGAAACGCAATGACTGAAACCTGCAATTTCAAATATGAGCGTCATTGTTTACCCTCAAACATTAACTTTTCCAGGATTCCCAAGCAAGGAGGTGTAATTCCTTGAACACTAGAACCTACCTATGCCAGTGAAGATGGTGTAATGCTGTGCAATTGTCATGAATTGCAGAGGATTCTAAACTGCTTAACTGCTAACCAAGTTGGTACGATGTTTTCAACCTCAAGTTTGTTGGAGGTCTGACTAAGCCTGCAGATGTTGATGAATGGATGAGAATCTGATGAAAGGTTAATGGATGAGAATATGGATGTGCTTTCAGGTGAAAGATGTCTTGTTTGAACCTGTACGAAAAACCCAGGATGCAATGCATTTCAAGAAAGTGACAACTAAAGAAGGTGAGGAGATGTGGATGCCTTGTGGGCCTCGAGAACCTAATGCAAAGCAAACTACCATGATTGAGCTTGCTTCTGCAGGCCTTGCAGCCAAGGTGAACAACCTATCAACCCTGGAATGCTGCAAAGTTTTTATTTATTCGTAGTATATTGTGACCATTTTGTTGTTGTTGTGTGTGTATCAAATGGTCTAGCTCTCAAAGCCCAAAAAGAAGTGTTTCTATAGGTCAGAGCAAATCCTCCTGCAAACCTTGCATATTAAGGATGTTTTGACCTGCAGTGATGATGGGCAAAGATCAAGAGAACACAATTATTAGGTGAAACTCAGGTGGTCTAAGTTTTTGGTCTTTTCAGTTTTTTTTCTTTGGTCTGAAGTGCAAATGCTGTTCTTGCTATCTGCATGATCTGTAGTTCCACATCACGCTATAGTAACATGTAGAACCTCAATAGTAACATCATGTTCTGGCTCTTGTTTTCATTTTCTGTGGATGCATCTTGTATTGTAGATTTTACCACCACCCATTATGAAGGGTGATTTTGACAAAGTCTTGGCAAAGCAAAGACCAACAGTGAGCAAGAGTGATCTTGAAGTCCAAGAGAGATTCACTCGCGAGTTTGGTGAAGAAGGCTAAAGTACTATAACAATCACAGAATATGTTTTTTGTTTCAAAGCATCCCTTGATGCCTTGTGATTAGAACTAGCTATCAGTTACACTAAACAAGATTAATTTCATGTCTGCCTTCTACAGGTCCTTGGTACCACCAAGGAGCCTTTTATGTAAGGACATGGTTGAACTTTTGTGTTGATAGATAGATTTGTGCAAGTATTATTGGACCCTTCTGCAGTCATTGGTGGTGATTGAGGATGGATGATTTCCACCCACTGTTGTAGTGCAGGACAAACCCACCTGAATGGGGTTGGTGCTTCAGTTTTTTCTCAGATTGATATCCTTTTAAGACAATAGTTTAAACTGCCATAAGATACTGTTGACATGTTACACCAGCATATTTTCTAGGTGAATCAGTTGCTTTGAAATGTAGGTTGGATATCACCAGAACATAGTGTTACAATTTGGGCATGACAAAATGCGTGGGCTCAATGGTTTGTCCCATAATCTTGTCTCCAACCAGAGTGGAAATGAAGGATGTGTACAATGTGCCCATCTCATGAAATTGTCAAAGTTATATCTGGATTCTCCAAATCAGGTGCCTGCATGATATGAAATTGTGATCTTTCCATCAAAATTGTTTTAACTGTTCTCCAATATTCTCTTAAGGGGCTACTGTTGATAGCAAATTAAAAGGACATTGTTAGTAAAGCCCAGCAAGTGTGGGCACATTGAAAGGAAATGCAGAAAGGAAGAAAGCAATATTGCAAATGACAGATGTTGCAAAAGGAATAGATGATAGACAGCATGGGAAGACAAATGAAATCTTTACAAACTACAAAAATCCGAAGCATAATTGAAAACTTCTCTGGGTCTGATGGATGTTATGTACTTGGTTTTAGGTTAATACCTCTTGCCAGTATTCCCTTCAGGTCTGGTTCTAGTTATTTTAATCTCTAATAGTGGTGGGTATGAGGCACAGGTTTGCAGTACTTATCCTTTGATAAATGAGGTGCACGAGGACCAGCACAACTCCATGAAAATGACATACCCACCAATCCCAAAGGGGACAACTGATATCCTCTAATGTTTCCATTGTGAGCCCTGGCTGTTTCTTTCCAGTGTCAGGGGAAGGCACCTTATATTCATGGTATTGCCTCTTCTGATTACAAAGGCCTAATGTGCAAGGTGCCTACTGCAACGTTCTGCACTGAGACTAGTATGTAAGATGATTTCTGCACCTGAATAGTAGGCATAATGTGCATCCACACATGGAAGGGTGGCCACCTCATGAGTTATGTGGATGATCATGATCTATAGGTCATGATCTCCCTCCTGATTATGAGAAGTTAGTGCTCGATAGCTCAGGGCGGAATTGTACTAAAAACTGAAACCCACTAGTTTGCAAGGACAGTCTTCCATCAGAGTCCTTCAGCATTCAACTCCACCCATAAAAACCACGTCAACTGCAAAACTATCTTACATCATACTCAATACAATTGCACTCTGCCAGGAGTTGAATCGGGGGACATTACAGGTCCTTTTGCAAAAGGATTGTCGTTCTGTCTGAATAGTTGGCACAAACTTTGAACCAGGCATAATCACTTATCCCAATGCTTCAGCACCCCAACATTTCGACAAAACTGTATTGGCACATGGTCATTTCAGGCAACTTTGCTCAATCAATGCTTTACTCTGTGGCACAAACAGGTAACCAAGTCTAGCAAACAGCTACTTGGCCAAAGTCTGTTTAGGTTGGCCCTAATGTGTGTGAAGTTTAATCAGTACATTGTTGATCATGATGAGGAAAATCAACCCCAACACCTATGTGGTGTCCATCTTCTCACCTTCTCCAGCTGCAATATCCATGGCCTCATCTTGGCCTTCTGCCTGATCATCACCCTTCTTGCCTGTTTTCCACAAACCTAAAAAACTCATCAATTTCCATAGTTGTAATCATTTTTTACACCCCAATCACCTTTTCCTGAAATGGTTACCCTTAAATCGAGATGAGTCACAATGTTCAACAAATGCAAAGAGCAAGGGGCTGCATACTGCATCAAGTGGACAAATAAATGAGCAGATAAGCACCTTTCTTTTTCTTGCCACCACCCTTCTTCTTTGCCTTGGTGGCCAAGGCCAACCAGGTTTTGATCTCTGGGTCCTCAGGCACCTTCAAGGGCTGAAGTTCCTGAAGGCTGTGGCCAGTGATGCGATCCGACCCATTTGGCATCAACAAGACTGTGAACTTGATGTGAGCCACAAAGTCCCCTGCATGATCTCATTTCAGTTGCCATTAACCCTCATGAAGATCAGACAGCAAAAAATGCAGTGAATCCAATCTATTCTACTACAATTGGTGGCCAATATACCTTACATAGTGGAAATTGTACATCAGCTTACGTACCACAAATCCTGATGCCTTTGACTGACTTGTGATAAAAGTTTTACACATTTCCTTTCCAACAGAAGAAAGAGCTACTTACAACTGAATTAAAGCCTCTTAAGCTGAATTACAACCACCCATAAGACAAAGGGCTGACAGAGAAACAAGAGAAAACATTGCAAGTGTAAAAAGCTCCTTTCCAGTTGAAGGAGAGGCCTTAGGATAACATGTGAGTCAGAAATGGGGCACAGGGTGTCATTCAAAATTCAAAAGAACCAGATAATTAGTTTAGAATTGGCCTCAGACTGACCAGGCTTTTCATGGAGAACAGGGTAAGGCTGTAAAAGATCATGATTGACGCACTCCACAAGTCCAAGCCGAGCTCGCTTCTCCTCCAATGCCCTGCATCCATCCATACCAATCACCATAAGACTCCACCAAAACAGCATGTCTAGGAGCATGTGGCACAGTTGATTGGACACCATACTTATGAGATGGCAGGGAAAGCTTCACAGTAAACCTTAAGGTAACCTTTGTGCCAGATCTAGCAACAAAGGTAACAAACTGGCACAAAGTAACCTCAAGAACTAACTAAAACAAACACAACAAGAATCAGTGTGGTCATGACCTTGTGAGTGTTGCACTCACAAAGCATCACACCATCACAATCATGACAAGTGGTAGTTACTAGCTGCCATTACTCCAAGTTCTTTGACTTCATCAGCTCCCATTGGTGGGTGTAGATAATAACAATGAGAATTGAGAAATCTCGATACTCATGATCAAGAAAGCCATAAAAGGGTTAAAACTTTTCGTTGAAGTCAAAGAACTTCCAGATAAGAAATTACAGAGTTCAGAAAAATGGAAAACACAGAAGGGACAAACTAGAACTAAGAACAAAAATAAGTATGAACAAATTGTTATCTTCACCCATAGGTGTGTGTAGATAAGTACGTAATAATCTGGCACACCATTAGACAAAATCTGATGTCCTGAGTTTCTGTCACATTTCCAGAAGTGGTGGGAAGCTTAGTCACAATGTCAGTGAGCACTTAGTTCATCCATCATCTATAGGGAGAGTAAGAGAATGTTACACCTTGCAGTGAATGGCATTATAGGGAACTTTGTGTTGATTTCGCTGAAGATAAACCGGGATGCCTTCATCTTAAGATGGTAGCTCTTGTCAACAGCTCTCTTATATATAGTTGTTTGCTTTTCATCAAGCAACCGTGGCTATAACCATCCCACAAAAAGCAGAAAATCAAGTTGGGAACACCAAGAAGTGAAGTACAGTGAGCTAAAAACACCAAACCTCTTGGGTACCATGTGTTTTAATGTCCAGCTTTCATGTAAGCACATTTCACATTCTTTTTTTCGTAAAAGAGATACTACAAAGTTTGGATCATGGAGATGCACACAAGAGGTCATGTACAGACCTTGCCCTCCCCAGTGCTGGTGACAACATCAATGGCATACACCTCATTCTCCTCAAACTCTGCATCGTCAACACGCGTTTCTGAGTTGGCCACACTGAGAATCACTTTGTTTGCATCAATCACGAACTGTTTCATTTGATGGCTCAATACACCCTCTGCAATCTTGCAGTCATATGCTGCTGCCACTTTCTGTATTGCCTCCGTCACCTCCTTATTCTGCTCAACACCCTCATTTGTTATGGTGTGCTTCAATTCCAGATTCACAAGCCATTGACCTGCAAGTGTAAGGGCAAGAAAAAGCATATGCCCAGTCCACTTGGCCAGACACCTCCAAATACTAGAACAGACTCATCAGATATAAAGAGTTCAAATTGGAGATGAGCATTTTTACCTTTCTGCCAGGCCTAACAAGTCGAAGGGCTACTTCTGCTGCTGTATGACAGGCCATCAGCACATCTGCAGCTCTGCCCTTAACAGGGCCATCACAAAGCATGTGTGTGTGTGCTACGACTGCTACAAACCCATCAATGTGACAGCCCAGATCTCTGTCACCCAATATTCAGCAAAACAAATCAGCCCATTCTCCAGACTCTTCCCAATCCACTGTACAAGCAATTTAATTTAAAGTCACATGTTTCCTTCCACCTAATATCAGGAAGGAGGAATATAAAGGCAACAAAATCCAATGGTATTACTGGATTCAAAGAGTTCAAACCAATGGATTATTGTCCATCCCTCATTCTCTGAAAGAAAAAGTCTGAATAAGTTTCTGCACAGTGAACTCAAGAGAGAAGAGGCTTCTTTTTGCTCTTGATATGGAAAACAGTTAGTAGTTCCAGACATTACAAAAGGAAGATGGTGATGACGAATGCTTACATTTTGACAATGTCATTGGCTGCAAGAACTGTCTCATCACCTGCCAAAGGTGAAAAATGGCAGACTGTGTTGTTGATTGAAATACAGGTTGGAAATGCAACGCCCTTCTCAATCTTTTTTTTTGAGTTTTTGAACATGAGTGCTGTATGACTGCCACCACAAACCCATTGCTCAGGAATCCTCAGAAACGAATTCTTCAATTCTTGCATTGAGGAGAGCACTACTCAAACGAACTCCTTTTATGGATTTGAGGACCTCCAGAAAATATGGAATAATTTTTTTTTAATTCTAAAAGTAGCAGCACAACATTGTGGAATCCCCAAGTTGATTGGACAGCAATCCAAGAAGAAAGGTTCAGAGTAGAGGTAAGGGAAAAAAGAAGAAGCTACAGTTGAGGGCAGGGGTAGAGGGAACACAGAATCTTACTCTTGAATCAATGCATCACCCTTCTCACATAGGTCCACCACCTTCACCCCTGGCTTGCATTCTGATACCACTGTTTGCAATGCCTCTGCTCATCCACATTCATACCAAGCGTCCCTTTCAACAAGTTATTCGTTCCTTCTTCTCAAATCTCCCGTTCAGCTCTCAATGCACATGGAGATAATTAAGACATTTTCTAAAAAGGACACAGCATCTGTAGAGACATTCAGCCCTGAGCTCAACCGGACAGGTTTTAATCAAAGAGTTTCATGTTCCAAATTTTTCCAATACATTTTTGCAAATAAATATAGCAAACATTTTTGGGGCGTCTGTATCAGTGGATCTTCCACATCTGGAGCCATGATTTCGGCCAACGAGAGAATTATTACTACGGAAAGGGATGTTAAACAATTATCATACCACAATACATCAAGTTCCAAATGCCAGAGATTATGTGACAAACTCTTGCATTCCATTCAGCTTATCTCTTTGTTTCCCCCACCGAGGTGAAACCTTCTCATGTCACGATGCTGCGAGACGAGAATCGAAATCAAATTTCAAACCGGAGCAAATAGACTCAGGGATTATGAGAAGTTTGAATTTACTCAACTACAAAATGCGGACAAGATTACTAATTAGGGCAAAATGAAAGTGTCTTCTCACTGTTGGCAATTTCAGCAGCACATTTGTACTTAGTCACCACATCTTGGGAACTCAGGTCCAATTCCTTCTCGTCCTTATTCTCCTCGTCCGACATCGCAACTCCCCCCTTTCTTCCTTGCAATCCACTCCCACGCAGAAAAAACGGAGAAAAACAGAAGGGAAGTCCACTCCAAAGACGAAAAGGGGGGGCCAGAAAAAAATAAACAGAAGCTGTGCAAGGAACAGATGAGAGCTTCGTACAGCAGGCAGGCAAAACGACGAAACCAGGAGGTGCTCAATTTTGGTGTGCAACTCTCGAACCTCTCTCTACGACACACAAATGGACAACATCTGTGTAGAGCAGTGACAAAAGCGCCGCCCTAATTAGGGTTAGGGTTCCAGCTCCAAAACCCCTACCCTCATGATAGATGTTGCCCATTCCAAATTACCATCTATGGCCAATCAATGGATGGATGGATGGATGGATGGATGAATGAATGGATGGTGAGTGGGACAAGAAACACTTTTCTATTGGCCTCCTATCCTATGGCTAATCACACGGTTAGTTTTTACTTATCACTTAGTTACTTTTAATCTTCTTTGGGTAGAGCCATACCTAATAACCACCTATATGCAAATAGATGATCAGTAGGTAGGTAGGGTCTAGGGTTCAGGGTAAACTAATGTATTAGGTAGGGTTTAGGGTAAACTAATACCTACTTGTACAAAGAGCCCTACCCAATAACCACTTATTGGCAGGTAGATGACCAGTAGGTAGATAGGGTTTAGGGTTTAGGGTTCAGGGTAGACTAATGTATTAGGTAGGGTTTAGGGTAAACAAATGCCTACTTGTACAAAGAGCCCTACCCAATAACCACCTATTTGCAAATTGGTGGTTGTTGGGTAGGGCTCTTTGTACAAGTAGGCATTAGTTTACCTTAAACCCTAAACCTTACCAACCTACTAATCATCTTTTGGCCTTTACTTAAAATATTGAATGTTGCCCATTGTATTTGTTACCTACATGCCCATGTTTAATTATTAACCAAATATTTGCCACTACCTACCTACTAACTATGTGTAACTACCTACCTATTTACTAATCACATGTTGGTTCTTACTTTCACACACATTGACGAAAATAAAAACTAAAGACAAGCTTGAATTGTTGAAGCTTGAAAATATGGAATCATTTGTATATGTTTAATTTGTTTTGACCATAATTTTTTTTATAAAAATGTTCATATTGTGTATAAGAAATATAAATTTTTCCATCTAATGACAAATGAAGCTTGGCATATGCATGGTTCTATGCATTGTCACCTTTCACATTTTGTACATAACTTTTTGTAGTTTAGTGATTGTTCTTGGTTAGAGTGAACCATCAACCACCAATGCACTAGTTGGCCATTCTATCCATTGGATGGGTTGTGTTTTTTCATTTGGCACCGGATGGGGTTCATCACAGTCTATTTCTTTTCATTATTGACCACTGTATTTTTTCTTTTTTGGTTTTTTCTTGATCGTTTTCCCCTAGACCTGACCTCACACATAGCTACCTTACTTACCTTCCTACCCTTATAAGTATTGTACCAACCTTGGTACCTTACTAATTATCCCCTACTAACATAATTACCCTAACAACTAATCATCATACTAACCTAACTACTATATTAACTACCTATCCTACTAACCTAGCTACCCTGTTAACTACATACCCTATTGATTTAACTTCCTTACTGACATAGTCATTGTATTAATTACTTATCCTACTGACCTAACTACCTTACTATTTAACAACCCTATATACCCAACCACCTTATTGACAGGTTTTTTGCTTTCTGTGGATTAGGAGGAAGAGGAACAGCAACAACAACAACGTGTGGTTATGAGGTTTATTCAAAAAGTTAACTCATAGACAAATAGACGTTCGTGGATGCATTTGTGCTTGCGTGCGTGCGCCAACAAGCGAACCAAGGAGCCGACGAATGTGGGTGGGTAGCCTATGAAATTTTTACTTTTGTTATCGTGGAATAAACTTCTTTTGGCATCACGTCTGTTGCTGTTGCTACAGCCTAGGAGCTTGGAAGGAAGGTAAAAGAAGTGAAAAAAAGAAAAGAAAAAGGAAAGGGAAGGGGAAGGAAAGAACAAGGGAGGAAAAGAAGAAGAAGAGAAATAGTTTAAGAATTAGAGTTCAAGAAATAAAAGAAGAAGAAAACAAAGGAGTAGAAGAGCAGGGAGGAAGGGACAAAACACGCACACACACCAAACAAAGGAGGCGAAACTTCCACTGGTGGATACCTATAAGAACGGCAACTATGCAGCTATAGCTGAGTGAAAGCAAGCGGCAACACACAGCAGCGTAGTAGCATGAGGCCGGACAACAATGTAAACTCTGGCGTTGCAGCGAGGACAGTGGTGATGGCAACCCCAACCTTAGCAACAGCGGCGTTGCAAGTTTAAGTTTTTTTTGGCGGGGGGGGAAACGGTTTTAGGGTTTTATACTTTTGACGGTTTCAAGTTTTTAGGGTTTCAGTATTTGTAACGTCCTGAAGATTTTAAGGTTTATAAATTTTAGGGACTAAACTTTTAGGGTTTTCAAAATAATAATCTTTGAAGATTTTAGGCCTTTAAAACCAAGAAAAATTCAAGATCTTTAAGGTTTAGGGTTTAAGGCTTCAAATTCTATTACTTTTGAAGATTTCTAAAGTCTTAAGAATTTGAAGTTTCAAGTTTTTCAAGTTTTATAAGCAGGCAACATGTGTTTCTAAGGGTTTCAAAGTTTCAAATTTTATAATGATATCACATTTTTAGGGTTTTCAAAATAAACTAAAAATTTCAATGTTTTAGTGTTTTGAAAGACATTGATTTAGGGTTTAAGATTTGAAGAACTCCACAATGGCACTCACTACCGCACTATTGTTATGTCCTTTCACTGTAGCATTAGACATTTTCATGTTGAAAAAGGACATTGCCAAGACACACTACAACAACACCGGTGTCACAACCCTACTTTGAGGGAAGTGTGAGGTCGCCACTCACACTCCCGAAAATGGGACTTGGGAGTCTTCCGGGACTCCCGAAAACTTAAAATGTAATTGTAGGGGTCAAAACACCTTGCATTGAGGTGTCTTTTATATCGTTGGAAAGGTCTTGAAGCGTAGATGTCCAAAATGGCCTTGCATGAGCCATTTGAACATTTGCAACATAAGTTATGGTCGAAAGAAGGGCCAGGAGTCAAATTGGCAATTTGACTCCCAACCACTAAAAGTCGGGAATCGACCCGATTCCAGTGTGTGCAAGTGGAGTGCAACACACCGTTGGAAAGCTCTCGAGGAGGGCTACAAGTTTGCTTTAGACCTCATCCCAATCAAAAGTTGGAACGAGAAGTTATGAACGCCCAAAGTCCCAGGAGTCCAAACCGGGACAGTTTTGGGACTCCATTTTGGGAGTCCTGGGAAAAAAATGCCATTCAGATGCAAGTGCGGCGGTGAGATGCAGAGAATATTATATGGGGGAAGGTGGTGGCTCCCTTCGAATCCGAGCTGTGTGGAGTCAAGTGAGTCCAAGGTTGCCCGTGGCGTGTTTCAACACCAAAAGTGTTCCAAATGAGTATTAACCGACGTGTTAGTTGGTTTTGGATGCAAGACCAAATAACTAAGTAGCTTGTCCCTCTTCCTAGTCTAATCCCGGAGCTTTCAACACACCCGTTTTACCCCCTTTAGTGTTGGAAGTTGGGAGCATGCCCTGAGTCCCCCGCATTTCCGCAACTTGAAAAATTTAGCCCCAACTTGGGCTAACTAGGGACTTGGGAGCGCATCAGCTGGGTTCAACGTCCCAAATAATGCACCCCTAGCGGTCTACCAGGTAACCATGGCTGGGCACTGGTTAGTCATGGGCCTCAAGACCGACAGCTCACTTGTTGACATGCGGCTATCCAAAATGGAGGCAGCCATCTGGAACATTGTGTCTCTCACGGCCGTTGATAACCTTGCGATCAACCAGCTGATGTAGCGCAAGGCAGGTACGGCTATCACAGCCAAGGTTGCGTCTATAGAGAAGCCTAAGTGGACCATAGTGATGGCCAAGAATGTGCGCTAAGTGGTTAGCCGGGCTGTGGAGACCCTGGTTGATACACCCAAACAAAAGGAACACAAGTTTAACCTGCGCTTCACGGGCTTCGAGACTAAGGAGGGTCAGACCGAGAAGGAACTGGTGTAGTGGCTCAACACAGAGCTATTATAAAACCAAATGAGGTTGCGCATCAAGGTTATTGTCACCACGCGGTAGCAGCCTATGACTGCGTGGGCCTTCGCCCCGATAGCAAATGCGCGCCTTAGCGCGGTGTTGTTCAAATTTGCAATGAACAAAGACCGTTAGGTCGCACTATGAGGGCGTAAGGGCTTGGCGGGGACCAAGTTGGGCCTAGACAAAGACCTCATGTTCACACAACAGGCGCACAAGTTGGAGTTATGGCCATTGTTTAAGGAGGCCAAGGCGGTAGGCAAACGCGCCTTCTAGCGCGCAGCCGAGCTCTTCATCGACAACATTCAAATTTGCCCGCCCTCCTAGGGGCACGGGGACCAGAAAGACCTATGCGTAGTATTATGGAACATGCACGGGGGTGGTGTAAATAAACTAGGAACGAAAGTGCAAATACTATAGTTGTTTCAGGGTGTTAACCTTGTTTTATTAACCGAAACTTAGCACTTCCCAAGCTAACATTTGCCACACGTTGAAGGGTTTAATTCACTTGTGGTAGTGTGCACTGTGTAGTTGGGAAAAACAAACGCAATAAAACATAGTGGGGGGGTTGCTGCTTATTTTCATAGCCACCTTAGCCCAAACCTATCACAATGGAAGGAAGGAAGCCACGATTCTTATCTATGGATATGGGTTAGCATGGGTGCTACCCCTGATTTGTTTGTTTGTGTGGTATACGCTGCCCCTGTTGGCTCTAAACATAAGAACAAATCCTTGTTCCAAAACTTGGCAGTAGATTTTGTTGAAGTTCAAACTTTAGGGGGCATAATACTATTGGGAAGGGATTTTAATGCACGTGTTGCAACGCTACTAGATACCATTGACATTAGCGACCTTTGTGAATTGTTACAAGCGCCTGAGCTTGCTAAAACTAAGCAACCAAGTGTTGTGGCTAAGCAACAGAACCGCGACGCTAATGTTGGTAGCTGGGGCCATGAGCTCCTGGACTTATGTTGTGACATTGGGTTGCTCATCCTCAATGGCCGACCACCTGGTGATGAATCAAGGGAGTTCACTTGCTTAGCAAATGGGGGGCACAACATTATCGGTTATATTATTGGTTCACTTGTGGTTTAGCAAGCTGCTACACACCTCGAGGTGATAATAAATGACACTCACTATTATGCGATGGGGGGAGATTCTGACCACAGGCCGTTACACCTACAGTTGAACATTGATTCCACCTTTGTTGAACCACAACATATGGTTGTAACCAAAAAACTTTTGCCTAGGTTCAAATATAATAAATCAAAAGTTGAAGAGTATTAGCTTGCCCTAACAACGAGTCCTGGAAACTTGTGGGTTGCTAACTTGATTGGGCAACTAGGGGCAGATGGGTTAGTTGACCTACTGCAGTAGTGCATGGGTGTTGCAACAAAGTCTACTTTTAGCAACAAGCTTTCGGGAAGGAGTTATAGAAAGAGACACTGCCATAAACCTTGGTTTGATGCTGATTGCCGTATAGCGAAACATGAGCTAAAGCTCTAGTTGAAAACCAACCCCAATTCGCATGCCGCTAAACATCAAGAAAGTAAACTTAAAAAATTATTAAAAAGGAAAAAAAATTTCTGGGAAACTACAAGAGTTCAACATATGTGTGTGCTTGTTAAGGTGGATGTGCTTTCATTCTGGAAAAAATATCAGCCAAGGGCACCCATTGTGGACAAGATCAGTGCAGCTACACTTTTGGAGGGCTTCCGTGGGCTAGTTGGTTAGTCTTCACCACCCATACGACTACGAACTAGTCACTCGGCTTAGGTAATTAAACCTCCACCTAGCCACACCCTAAACACAGACATCACACTTGCTGAGCTGCTTTAGGCGCTAAAAAAACTACAAAGGAACAAGGCCGCTAGTTTGGATGGTATGAAAGCTGAATTCATTCTGGATGTGGGAGAGTTATTACACATGCCACTATTGATAGCATTTAATTGCTTTCTAGCGGAAGGCTTTCCAAAAGCCCTTTCCACTGGGGTGGTCCATGCGCCCTTTAAAGGGGGTGATGCCTTCAAATTTGACAACTACACGAGGATAACGGTTGGGCCTATCCTAGCAAAGTTGTTCGTTATGATCCTTGACAAAAGGTTGAGCAAGTGGGCTAAACAACATGGGTTGCGTGCCAAGGGTCAAGCTGGGTTTCGCAAAGATTACCACATTATTGACCAACTCTTCATACTACGAATTCTAATAGAACAGAGCAAGGCAAAGAAGAAGCCACTCTATTTTTGTTTTGTGGACTTCAAAAAGGTGTTCGATATTATACTGCGTGAAATGTTGTGGCAGGTGTTGGTTCGCCTTAGGGTGGAGGGATGTTTTTTGCGATGCCTGCAAGTGATGTATGCTAAGGATATTATATGTATCAACCACCCAAGTGAGGGTGTCACTTCCAGTTTCAAGTGCCAACAAGGTGTGAAGCAAGGTTGTCCTCTCAACCCCTTTTTGTTTGGGCTATATTTGGATGCCTTAGAGGGACGCTTGGACGGTAAAGAATGCGATGCACCGGCCTTACCAAACGTGCACATATGGCTGTTACTTTTTGTAGATGACCTCGCTTTGATGTTGAAGTCAGAAGTGGGACTACAATAACAATTAGACGGACTCCAACAGTTTTGTGATGAATGTGGATTTACAATGAATGTGAAAAAAACAAAAGTCATAGTGTTCAATTCTGTTAACCCATGCCAAGAGTTTATGTTTGAAGGTGACATTATTGAGCATGTGTAGACCTTCAAATACCTAGGGATCCTGCTTGAGAGCACCTCAAACCTAGATAGTGCAGTGGAACATTTAGTAGCTGCCAATAGGTGCTTGTTGTTCACACTAAACCACCGTTGTGCGGACCTACGTATTATACATGTTAAGCTACGTTGTGACCTTTTCAACACATTGGTGCGTTCCACAACAAGTTATGCCTATGAGGTTTGGGTGGACTCCAAAAAAAATAAAGGTTATTGAAGTAGTGTACCGAGGCTTCTTCAAGTCCTTGCTCGAGGTGCGAAAAACCACTAGCACGTCCATTGTGTTAGCAGAATTTAGCAAATTCCCCTTTGAACATTTTGCATGGAGACAAGTGTTATTATATTATAACCATGTGATCACGGTCACTAAAGATTGCATCTTGGGAAAGGTATGGGAAGCCTAGCTCGCTATGCTTACTGCAGGAAAGAAATGTTGAGTCGGATCCATGAAAAAATGGCTACTTTAGAATCAACCCCATGAGGTGGCAAGTTTTCTGCTTCCAATTCAACCACCGTTGGAAATGGTGCTTCAACTTATAGCGACCCATGTGCTCAAATCGAAGATTGCTCAATCGCCGCTAGGAACGGTTCTTGAAACAACACACATACATCCGACTCATCTAGCAGGGGTAAAAGGTTGGGCGAAAAACCAAGTACTTTGGTGCAACGCACACAATGTATGGGTGGGAGCTCATGAAGTTAGGGCCCCACCCCCTTAAGGTTTCCCCCACACAATGTTGAGTGTAAAAAGGGTGAAAGATAATATTTGTCTGACTTTCATTGAAAAGTTTTTTACCAACCATGAGATTGGGACTAACGTATAGAAAAGATACTTCCACTTCAAGGGTATGTCGTATGAGAGTGAAAACTACTTGTGTGACATCAACTGTGTTCAGCTACGAAAAGTTCTAGCCCGGTTTTGGTGTGGCAACACGTAGCTTGAAGTAGTGCTAGGTGTGTGGAAGGGCGTGCCATACGCCGAGAGGTTTGTCGAGGCTGGGATTTGGGGAAGGTAGAGGATGAAAAGCATTTGCGCCTTGCCTATCCAAATACACAGAAAATTAGAAAACATTTTTGTTCGGCCTTGCCCTTCACACACAAGCACTTTTGCTGAGTTCATGCAAACTATGAACATAGTCGCCTTGGCCAAGTTTGTGGCATGCTGCCAATACTAGAGGACAATTTGTCCTCCATGATCTACCTTTCGTCTAATGGACTTTATGGTCCCAAACGAACGTAAAATTGTAAACAATAAACAATAAACTAACATAAATATTCTACAAACTTAGCCACCTTGATAAGGTAGCTTGTTTCTTATGTATTAACTTAACTACCTCACTACCTTGCCAAAGTAACTTTCTTCCTAGTTATTAATTTGCCTATTTACATGCCTACCTACCCTAGTAACCTATCTACCTTGTTCCTTTATTGTCTTTTCTACTTACTAACCTACCTACTAAGCCAATTACCTACCTATATACTTACTTACCTACCTATGCACCCACCTTTTTGCCTACCATTATGTTTATTTATTTACCTATGTTTTTTACATATCCAAATACTTAATTAATTACCTATTCACTTTTTCCACCCCCCCTCCCCAAATCCTACCTATTAATTTATTAAGGTTCACCCTAATTCATGGATGATGAACATAGGTCCCCATATAGGTATTACAAACAATTTATAGTGAAAACAATGTCATAATTGCAACCATTTTGATTTAATTAATGCATATTTTACTAAATTTTGTTTACCTAATTTATTTACGAAATGGACATTACAATACATCTTTTCATGTAATTATTATAAATATATACTATTGGATTATGGTTTAAGTTTAAGGTTGGGACACATAAATTAATTAACAACTTTTTCACAAATCTATAATAATTAACTTAAACTAGGTTAAATTTGGGGGGAAATTTTTAGGGTTTAAACATATGTGAAGTAATACAATTTCATTTTATATCTTTTTTAAAAAGAATGCAAAACAATTAACTTGGAATGATCACACAAAATTAAGAAACATCTTTTTTTTAATTTTTTTATGAAATTTATTTGATTTTTTTTGAAGATTAAGGTTTTTTTATTAATAAATGTTTGTAATTTAAAAGTTTAAAAATTTGGTTTCTTAATTTTTTCCTATGTTCTTTTTTAAAAATTTGTTTTGTATTATATAATTTGTATATTTTACATAGTTTTTTGGGTTTAGGGCATATATCATTAAGTTTTTTTTTTGTTAGGGTTTGTATAGTTAAGGTTATAATAGGGCTTATGGCAAAATATCATTTGGATTTTTAGGGTTATGCCTTATGATTTAATGTTAAAGATTTTGATTCATATATATTAAGGCTTAAGGTTTATAATGTAAACTTTGCTCATTGTATTGGTTTTTAATCTTATCATTTGTTTAAATCTATAACATAATTATAAATCTCCTTTGTTTCCATATGTTCCATAGTTGTTAAAATTCAATATTTCTTGATTCATTTTTGTTTATATGCAATACTCGTATCATATTGTGATAATTCATTAACCATGAAACATAAAAATAATTTTTAAATATTTGATTTCCCACTAATACACCATGAAATTCATGTCTTCAAAATTATTTTTTCACCTTATAGTATGATTTAACATATACAAAAATGAACATAATGCAAAATTGGTCACATTGATGGTATAAGGTGTTAGGGTTTAATGTAAAATTTACTACTTAATTTTAGAATTATGGTTTAGGTTTAGAGTTTTGGACATATAAATTAATTAACATTTTTCTTATAATTCTATAATAATTAAAATAAATCTAGGGTGCATTTTAGGCAAATTTTTTAGGGCTTAAACATATGTAAAACAATGGAATGTCATCATATATATATATATTTTAAAAGTGAAAGAATTCAGCTTAGAAATATTATCAAATGGTAAGAGACATATTTTTTTTTTGTTTTGTTACAATTTTTATTTAATTATTCAAAAAATTAGGGCCAAATTTGAAGTTGGTGAAAATAAGTACGTGTGTAGGTAATGCAAAATTATATGAATACTTAGCCCTTTATGTAATACCCATATTCAAATTCATTTCGATATAACCCATAGGTCATTTAGGTAATTTGAGTTGCAAGCCTAACCCTAAACATAATACCCACATGTAAGGTCATTTCGAAATAACCAATATGTAATTTGGGTGGCCTTTGAATGAAGACCAAGGCTTATGTGCAATATTGCATGCAAATTCATTCTGAAATAATCAAATAATTCATAGGTGATTTAGGCAACCTTAAATGAAAAATCAACCTTGTCACTTCAAAATAACCAATAAATGGTTTAGGTACCCAAAATATGTTTCATTATATATTTAAATTAATTTTATGATAATTAATTATCTAAAATACTGATTTGAATAACTTGTCAATAGTAAAAAAATTAATTAAATATCAATTTATCAGTTTGATTTTTAAATCTAAATTTTAATTATTTGAATAATTACGCTTCAACAAAATAATCAATTAATTAATATTAATAAATAAATGATTTTAAAAAATGATAATCAGTCATTTACATTATTTGAATTTTTTTTTAATAATTCCTTAATTATGACATTATTTGTTGATACTTAGACTAAATTATTAAGTCACATGAATCCCATAAATATTGTAATGGAAACCTATATGTGGGTATTATCTTCTTTTGTTTTGTTCTAAACCCTATAAACACCCAAAAATCATTAAATTAAACCCTAACACACTTTGGATGAAACAAAATTATAAAAAAATAACAAACATTGATTATTATTTTTTCTTACCTTCCATGAGACATTTTAGATTCATGGAAATTCAATATAATTGTCAATTCTTATGTTCGATTCATTTTAATGGACTTTCAATCTCAATTTTTAACATCCCATGCCATGTTCCATCATCATGCATATGCAGAACAAGCGAATCAAATCATCTCTTATAAATCTTCATCCTTTTCCATCCATGATGTTGCATTTCGAGGCACACTTCTCATGCCCTAGGCATTGAGACCTAACACTTACAATAGTTATTTTGAAACTAATTTAACCAAACTTGGTTTCGGTAATGGTGGACATTGTTTTGCAACAATTACCATCTTATCCCATTCACGTTAAGTTTTAGCAGGACCGCAATTAACAACTTTTTCATCATTTTGCCTTTGCATGGCCATGGCATTTCCCAAGATGTGAGTGTTCATTTTAGCATGGTCTTGATGTCAAGGACCTCTTTCAAAAGTTGAAGGCCTTTTAAGCTTGACCTTTTTTGCCACTAAGCCATGCACCTCCTTCAAATGCTTGGTCAATAACCATTTGACAAAATATGCATAATGTAAATGCCAACTTTACACTTTCATTTTGACCCAACCTTCATCCATTTTTTGTCCTTCCAAGCCACATTAAATGAACAAGGGGGTGCCAGTGGTTGAGAGGCTTGGTCGGTTTCAAGCTCCGAACCTAAACCAAAAATTATAAAAACAAATAAGTCTTTACTTTGTACTAAAAAAACCTTAACCTTAAAACCTTAGACATAAAAAAATCACACAACAAAATGTAGGTATTACAAAACATAAGATCACATAATAAGATGTAATTATTACAAACTCTAACCTTTTTCAAATATTGCAATAAAAAAAATTAAAAATAAAATCCCACACCTTATTAAACGATAGATAAAAGGTGCAGGTATAATTAAATTTAAATCTTTTTGTACAATTTTTTTTTGCATTTGATCAATGTACGTAGATTTTAAAACAATCTAACCCATTTTTTGATCAAAATTCCCAATACGTATTGGAAAGGATTTCATCATTTGAATTACAAACAACCTCCATTGCCAACTTTAAGCCACATGGATTGCTTAATTCATTAACTCATTGTTCTAATGGAATAACATTTTGCTCACAAATTATTAGTTCTAATGAAATAACATTTTTCTTCCAAGCTTCCAAATCACCACCAATTTTCTTCAATCTCCTTCTTTTAGCCATTATAACCTTAAACTTAAAAAAAACCACCATATCATTATTAATTGTCAATTCTAATGAACAATTAACAACTATTCACAACACAAGGATTTGGGAAAAAAAAGTAAGCTAAAAAATTTATATTAAAAAAAAAGGTTTAGGGTTTAGCAAGCCATTGCCTTCTTTGCAATAAAACACTTGAAAAAGGTGACGACAATTGTTATTGCCTTCTTTGCAACAACACCAATAGAAGAAAAAAAGGTGACAGTAACAAGCTTGTTGTTGCCACCCATTTTTGCTTCAAGCAAAAAGAAGAAGAAAAAGGGCGATGACAATAAGTTTATTATTGTTGCCTTGTTTGCAATAACAATAAAAGAAGAAAAAAAATGCAATGGCAACAAGCTTGCTACCATCATCTTCTTCACTTCAAGTAGAAAGAAGAAAAAATTGGGTGATGGTAGCAAGCTTGTTGTCGTTACCTTGTTCGCAACAAAAAAAAAAAAAAAAAAAAAAAGTGATGGCATGCTTGTGCCATCACTTTCTTCACTTCAAACATAAACAAAAAAACGAAAGAAGTGGATGGTGTCTTCTTCTTTTCAAACAAAAGAAAAAAAATGCACCAAAAAAAAAATGCAAAGAAAGGAGCTAGGGAGCTTACCTTTATTCTCCCACTTCTACATTTGGGATGAAGTGCTCCTTTTGCCTTCTCCTTTCCATGTTCCTTCAAGGTTGAACTTTCCACCTTCCTCGAGCCTTGTGTCTTGTGTCTCCTCGAAGCTCTATGTCACTTAAACTTGGGAGCTCTCTTGAGATCTAGAGATGGAGTGAGCAAGAAATGAGGTGAGGGAGGTAGGAGGGGAAAATTTTGGGGTAGAGAAGGGGGCTGAAAAATCCCTTGGTAGGGGAAGAGGATGTGTTTTTGGTTCATCCCCAAAACAACTTAAACAACCTCATCTTGAACTAGTGCACTAGTGGTTGCTAGTTCACTCTAGCCATTGTTTTTATGGTTTTATTTGAGTTGGTTTGGCAAGTGGTCACCAATAGTAGTTAGAGTGTGGGAGGCACATGTGGGGGTGATTCTTCCATAAATTTGTTGATAAGAGTGGCCTAGCCATAATTAATTCAAGGTGTATTGCATATGTTTCAATTAAGGCTTTTGTTCCCAAGGCTCTAGTGTATACAAGAGTCCATTTATCTATGCCTTAATGCTAGCCATGTCATGATTAAACTGGTGAAATAACATGACATAAATTTGTTGGTTGTTTAAGAGAATTTTGGGAACGTGTTTTAGAGATATGTATCCAGAGTAATGATGCAAAATCTTCCTTCTTTTGAATTTTTGATTATGTTTTGTGGTGTCCTTGGAGTTGCACAAAAAAATGCCAATTTATTATCTATTGTCATCCTGATGGTTAACCAATTCTATATTGTAAAGTAAGCTCACCTACCTTTGAATTTGATGTAAACTTTAACATTAGTTGCAATCCATTAACATTTGTAGCATATTTAAGGTGAATACACCCAATTTCCATATGAACTATGAAGCCAAACATCCTAGGCTGAAAATAGTCTCAGGACATGTGACCTCTAAAAAGAATGATGCTTGAAAGAAACATAGAACCCACATTTGTGATGAAGTAGTACCTATGGTGCTGGGAAGAGGATCTTAGTCACACTAGCTCTATAGGTGTAAAATCATTTTGTTAATCATTATGTAGGATATAAATCTAGCAAATTTTCTGATTCTCATAATATATTTGGTTTTCCTACATGGTGTTAATATAGTGATCTATGGGAAGATGGATGATCCTAAGTTAAATCTTTATAGAGAGGTTACACATGATCATCTTGAGAAGTTTGGGGTTGATGGGCTTTGAACATTGTGTTTGGCATATCGTGAGTTAGATGTTCCACTATATGAAGCTTGGAATGATAAATTTATCCATGCCAAATCAACCTTACAAAACATGGAAAACAAACTTGATGAGGTGAACAATTTTTCACAATAATTCCTAATCATATTTCACATTCACCTTTCTTCTTTGAATTTTTTTTCTTACACTTGCAAGTGATTATGATTTTGTTTGCAGGCAATGTGTGAGCATTACTTGCCTTGAAATGTTGATATGCTACTATGGCTATTTCAAGTTGGAAAACTTATTAAAAAAGAGTTGATTTTGCTTGAGTGCATTGCAATTGAGGATAACATTCAAGAAGTTGAGTTCCTACTTGCATTGAAACCCTCAATAAAATTGGAATCAAAATTTGGGTGTTAACATGAGAAAAAATGGAAATTGCTATAAATATTGGATATGGTGTGATACCAGCTTTTGCATGAATTTTTTTATTGTTTGGTTGAAGGCAAATGTGTAGTAGAAATAAAAATCTTTACATAATGGCTATTACTTAATCTGAAAGAACAATGCAAATGATTACATGCTTGGATTGGGGTGTAGACATAGATTTATTGATAGGCATTAGATGGTACAATGTAGGACAAAGAAAAAGGAAGCAAGACATATCTTGAAATATCAAGGGGTTGTATTGTAGCTTGCAACTTGCTCAGTAATGACATGAAGTAGTTAACCCTCAACTCGGATGTCAAGACAATCCGAGATGTAGAAGACAAAGTTAGTGTTTCATTTCATTTCAAATAAAGATATGATAAGACAGTCGCATTTTGATACATATTGCTATACATGTTTTAGGGTGAGGTGTTTTTGGTAATTGACATCACCTATGAATTATCATGAAAAAGTTGATATATCAAATGAATGGTGGTTCTTGGAGTGCAGGGTGATCCTTTGGAAACTTCTAGAATGCTAGATGGTTGAACAAGGGGCATCTGAAATGGATTCGACACTGATGATTGATGGAAGGTGTCTCATGTATGCACTAGATCTGAAAAAGCTTTGAAAAACATTCTTTAAGTTGTCTATGATGTGCAAGGCAGTGTTGTTGTATGTCACCATTGCAAAAAGCACAAGTAAACATCATGATGTGGTTTAGGTGAAACATCCCAATATGTGGATATGTGAATATATGTAGATGTAGGGTTTTAAATGGTTGTCTATGAACTAAAGTTCTCTTCTTGTGGCAAACCTACTTCATTTCCCTAACATCACAAAAGTTGTCTTATTGGATTAAATTTAATAATAATCTTTTTCCAACTTAGATGCTTTAGTAGAATTGGTTGTCCACAAGTCACCACCTTGATAAAAAATAATGCCAAGAAGATAACTTTGAGCATTGGTGATGGGGCCAATGATGTCAACATGATTTAAGTTGCTCACATTGGAGTTGGAATTCATGGATAGGAAGGGATGCAAATTGTTATAATGATTTTGCCATTGCACAATTTTAATTTTTGACAGACTTGCTTTTGGTCCATGGGAGATGGTTGTACATCCAAATTACTAAGGTGGGCATGGCCACATCTAGTCTTCCTTTTGTTGGCTTACTTTCTTCTTATTTGTTTACATTCAATTACGGGGATTGGTTGACATGTGGTGGTTTATTTTTTCTACAAGAATTTGGCATTCACACTCACACAATTTTGGTTCATTCTATACACTAGATTTTTAGGCCAATGGTTTTTTTTATGATTGGTTCGAATCATTGTACACTGTTCTTTTCACTACTTTGCCAATTATTGTGGTTGGTATTTTTGACAAGGTTTATGATGCCAACACCTTTACACCTAAATCTTTAAATTGTAAACATCATTTAAATCTCAATTTCTATTGTGAATTTGTAGTTGCACATCTAGGTTTCATTGAAAGTTGCATAGTCTATTCATGTTATATTAACATTTTTGATTTAAATTATTGTTGAGTTCAATTTTATCAAATCACCAATGATCCACACTTGTTCATACCCTTGCATAGATACACATGATGTCGATGCCTCAAGATCAAAAACATGCCCCCAAATGTACAAAGCGGGTATTGATAACATGTACTTCAAGTGGCATGTGATTGTCGTATGGCTCATAGTTGCAACATTCTAGTCTTTGATATTTTTCTTCCTTCCTATCACTTGTGTATTCATGTGCACTAATATTTGCCATACAAAAGGAATCTTCACCACTACAATTCCATGTTTGCATCACCAAGGGTCGCCATTCAATTCTTTCTGTTTTTGAACATCAAAGCTTCAACTACTTACGCGATGACAAAACAAGTCATCTACCAATGATTTTGGAACTTGCAATAGTAGTGCCTAATGTGCACAAAAAACAACTCTAGACCCAAGGAAGTTGCTAATGGCACCTTGGGTCATGTCATTGATTACTAGTTGCCAAAAACTACAACTACAGATCACCAAGTATTGATGAAAGTTTTGGGTACACAATACTTGTTTCTTGAAATAGTTTTCATAAAATTGTTTGGCCATGACCAAGTTTTAAATCCTGAACTTCCACCTGGCATTATTGGCATCCACCCAATATTGGAACGGGATGTATTCATCGAACTTCCAAACCGAAGTTTCACTATTTCTATTAAACAAATTCCCATCATCCTTGCTTTTACTCTCACAATTGACAAATGCCAAGGATTGACCTTTTTAGGAGCTATTTTTAGACCGCTCTTAAATTTGTCCCAAAGAAACCCGAACAAAAACCACACGTTGTATGTAGTTCTATCACGACTGAAACATTTAATATACTTGCAAGTTCTTGAACCCCTTTCCCATAGTGTTTTAAAATATTTCCAACCAATAAATGTTCACCTCGCAGAAGACACACGTTTACAAGCTCTAGAGCACATAGCTTGATGCACATGTTTGCATCTTGCATTATGGGAAAATAGTTCATACAATTTGGATTTGCAAAACTAAATATATAGTTATGCACAACTTATGAACTTTGATGAGTGATCCCCATATATTTTTTAAAATCTTTTTTATGTAACTTTTGCATAAATACTTTATGATACCTAGGTTAGTCCTCAAATTATGATTATCCTAGCTACCTAAGTTAACCTACTTTATATATATAATTACCCTAAATTAACATAGGTAGTTTTTTGTACGCTTTACTATCTATATGCATGTAGGTAATTCAATCTATACTTTCCCATCATATGCTGTCCAATCATATAATCACATAATGTCTTAAACAACTACCATGGATGTAATCATGGATTTGAATTTATTGGGCCATGATTTTAGGCAATAATAAACCTTATTGGGTTACAAGTAGTGTGCCCTTTATGGACGGAAATAGGTGATGTTTCAAGATTATAAAAATACATTTATCAACAACATACTTATGAAAAGTAACAATAGATCAAAAGGACATGATGAATAAATTAAAAAGAATATGAAACTGTTTTCAATTCGAAGAAAAATGTTCTTTGTAATACCATGCTCAAAACCATATCTTTTGCTCAAAGTTACACATCAAAAGTTTATATCTATGACCTAATGGGATAGGAGATTTGAAATGTATCTTGAGAGTCTTGGTTAGAAACTTTGATAACTTGTTCTAATGATGGGCCAATCAAAGAAGCTCATTGCTAAGATGTTTAGTTGAGATATATGCTTATGCTTTGAATTGAAATACTTGCATGCAGAAACCATGACATGGCCCTTCTATGTTTTATATTTTTTATTAGTATGATTTTTTTCCAATCTACTTTTCCCTAGTCATGGGGTTTTAGTTTCAATTTGTGGTTTATTCATGAGATTATGAAAATCACATTTTTTCATAGACTCAAGCATTTGTGATATTTTAGAATTATATTTCCATTCACTTGAATGACACATATGATATTCAATGTCAAGTATTAGATTGGATGTTAATTTAGATTTTTTGTTTATGTTGACATCATTAGATGCTTCTATACATATTTCAAAATTTTCATCATAATCATAAGCATTTTTATGATATAAAGGATCAATCAAATTGTCATTATAATCTTTTTCATTTCAATATGTATGATTTTTGGTATGGGGGTTAGTAAGTTGTATAAATCCTATTTTTGAGATGATGGATTTTTTGGGGAGAGTTATACAACCTTATAAAGTTACATCACCTTTGGTTGCAACTCCTTTTGTCAAAATCCAATTTGTTTGAATTTTTAAAAAATTCCATCTTTTTGGACTTTGATGTACATTGTTTTCAAATTTTCATTCCATGTTTTAACTTATGAAATAAAGTTTAAGGTGCATTTCAAAGAAATCATCCTATTTTATGACAATTCCAACATGCAATCAAATTTTCATGTATCTAAGATCTACAAAAGATTGAATAAGTGAACCACATCATGATCATGATGAAGGACTTTTCTTATTCTCTTTGACTTCTTGATGAGCAACATGCAATTTTTTATTTTTTATTTTTGGCAAATTTTACTAAACGCATCCATGCACCAGTGAAGTTTGTACTTTCTATTTTGTGGTCAACAAATTTTACTAATCACATTGATGTATTGTTGAACCTTGTTGTTTTTGTTTTGTTGTTACAAAAATACTAGTGCATCAATGCACCATGGGACTTTGATGTTTCTATTTTTTTGTTTAATTTTTTTGTTAAGTGCATTGATGCACCATTAAAACTTTGTCATTTCTATTTTGTTGTTTACAAATTTCTAAGTGCAAACAAAAAAAGGGTTGCAACTTGAATATTTGCATTTATAATTGTTCCATCTTTGCCTCTCTTTGCTACAACCAAAAAATATTTTTGATGTCTTGACCGGGTTGTATATCATGAAGCATCCAAGGGTTGTATTATCAATGTTATCTTTGTTATTATCATTGGTGGAGGGTACATGTTTGATACAATGATGTAATTTTTATTTGTTTAATTGCAATTTTTCTTGTGTTTTCAAGAGGAAAACACACATTCTTCTAAAATCCATCCATACATGTGATGCAAAGAGACATGAATATTTAGAATCATAACCTGGTAGGTTGAAACTTTCCTCAAACCACCTTGAAATTTCTATTCATATGGATTTGTGTAGGTCATTGGGTAAACTATTCCATGCATGATTGCATTTGGAACATGTCATGGATGCTCTTGGGATTCTATATCCTTAATCTTGGTTGCAATTGAATTGATGAGGCATAATTTGCCAAACACGTTAAAGTTATTAAAGTAATTTTTTATTATGGTAAAACCCAATGGGTGGATGAACAAAAAATAAAGGTCTCAAGGAGTTCCTTAATGTTAGTGACCTTGATTGTCAACAAGATATGTTCAAACTCATAATGAAGTCAAATGTAACAACATGTATGACACCCCCATTTCAACTAATCCTCTTACTAGGTGTGGTGCATTGTAACATCATATCATATATAAGTCTCCAACTTCCTCGAACATGTGATTGATTGAATTGGCCATGCTAGTGTAAATAATAGATAACATGGAAGATGAGAAATGCCTTTTTACTTTGGCTTTTATGAAGACAAAACTTTGCAATAGGTTCATTATCCATTTGCAATTATGTGCATGTTTGCACTATGATTTTATTCTTTGCAAAATTTCCTATGAGTAAAATGCATTGAAGTATTGGAGAAGAATACATCACTTATATTACTATGATGGTTAAGGTGATATTTTCTTTTGTGCAATTGCTGGGCCAATTTAATTTGTGAAGGTAGAAATGTGTTGCATTGTGTTTCTATATTTATTGAATTTAATGATCAAGTTTTACAAGCAATTTCTTATCTTTCCATGATGTCAATGTGTTCTACCCAAATGCTCCATAGTCTAATGCTTTTGGTTTATTTTTGCATGCCTTCTTGAAGTTGTAAATGTATGTTAACTTCAATTGACTTTGTAATTCACTTGTGTTATAATGGTTAGTTTCAATTAAATTTTAATTCTCTCACATGCTTGTGTTTGTTAATGCATGTTCATATGATTTTTGTGTTTTTTTGTTTAAACATCCTTGTAATTTGCATTGTGTGTACAACATGCATTTCATAATGCTTATTCACATGCTTTACAATTTTGTACAAATATTCCAACAATTTTTTTTTCAAAACACCAAAAAAATTCTAAATGAAAGAAAAGAATAACCAAAAACCCCTAATTTAATTCCAAATATAACCAAAAAAATTCACCTCTAAATTTAGAAGATGGCTGGCCTAGAATTTTCACCTTCACATTTTAAGTGGCAATCATGTTTAGATAAATAATTTTTTGGTGAGGCTAAACAAAACTCCAACCACATCTTAGTTTTAACCTATTCAACACCACATGAACTTCAAATGTGGCCCCACTAGCTATTTTACAATTTATTGAAAAAAACACTAATATTCATATGTGATTATCACAAAACTTTATTTATTGATGAAAACTTAATGGGGTTATGTGATGCAAAACATATAAGTCTCCCAAGAATATTTTTTAGGATTAGAAGTGTCAAAGTCCAAAGTTCAAGTATTATACTTTCCATTTCATTTATGTTCAATGTTGAATGATTCATTTTTCATTAACTTGGACAATCAAGGATCATTTAATTGTTATTGTCAGATATTCAAATTTGTTCTTATGTTATTACCAAATAAGCTAGATTTGGTTCATGCATATTTACAAGCATAATGATGATGACACACCCACAAGAATTGAGTCATGCCTTGATAAATTCCTTTCCTTTTAAGTTTGGGTATTTTAAGATGTTGCTTGATGAATTTATATATGTAAATGGGAAATGATTTAATATTTTTCTTTTTATTTTAATTACTAAAGTCATTACACACTCATTTATCATTAAGTCAACTTTCCTTATATCACATTGTGCAAAAAAAATCATGTGTCTAATTTTTATACATTTCATTTTTGTTTATAACTAGATCAAACATTTTGAAACTACATATATTGTAGTGCCATGAATTATCATGGTCAAAAATCAAATCTATGAAGAATGTGCACAAATGACCTGGATGGCATGATCAAATTGTCTAATTTGTCAACAAAAGAAAAGCCCAAAAATCAAGGTTGGGAACATCCCCAAAATCTAGGATGCCTATCCTTGGCCCCCTTACTTTGGTATTGCCTCCACCATGGGGCTTTACAATTGTTCTTTACAAAAGTGACATCATTGTTTTTGCTATGTGACAACATCCCCAACAATTTTGGTATGTGACCCTACAAAGAAATCTCACATCCGTTTAGTCCTTTACTTTCTTATGACCCCATTCATAAAACAAAACAAGGATTGAAAATAGGTGGAAACTACTAGTAACAAACCATTGGACCAATCATTATGATTGACCCATCATAAACAAGGAGCATCAGCCAGATCATATTTGTTACACTTTTTTTGGCAAGTACACACCTTTATTATGCCTTTTACCAACCTCAAGAAACTATGTAAAAATGCCGTGCCAAAACCCTTTTGTTGAGCCAAACCACATGTTTTGACTTTTTTTATCTAGTTTTAATGTGCAAGGTCACATACTAAACACCTCCCAAACATAAAATGATTGACATGTTTTGATGGCAGGTGTTTACAACAGGGGTTTGCCTTATTCAAAAATCTCAATAGGTGAAAATTGATGGGAAAAAAATGAAAAATAGTTTCCTTGTTGGGGAAATCCATGGGTGATTTTACATCTTGCCAGTAATGTATTAAACATTTATGTATCACTACATGACCATGATTAGATTCTATTGTCATCTAGGTAGTTATGGAAAAATCATGGAGCATAAGTGCCCCATGTCATGACCATGATGCATTGCTTAGGGGTTAAAGGTGGCTATGGTTTGCATTTTTTAGTTTTTTAGTTTTTTTTTCACTTTCTTTGCAAATTGATTATGTTGTTGCAAATTTTTTCAATCTTTAGGATTTGGGTGAAAGATTTTGTTTGCAAACTAAATGTTTTATTGTGAACTATTGCATTAGTTGTTGGTGGGTGTTTATGTAATTTCTTATTTGTTAGAAAGTCAAGGACAAGGAAAAAAATAATGAGCTACTGGTTTGTAGAGAAGAGGATCAAGAAAACAACTTTTGAGCACCCTTTTTTTCCCTTTCCCTCCTTTTATCTTTATGCCATTTTTTTTCTACAACAATTTCAAGTAGGAGTAGTTCCAATACTCAAGTTATTCTTGAAAATCAAACAACAATAAACATGTGAAGGTGAGTGATGATGCTAATAGAGTATTTTCATATTCATTGTTGATTTTCTTAAAACAATTTCATTATTAAGTATGTAAAATCATCCATCATTTCAAAGGTATTAACCAAATAAGTAACTAATTTTTTTTAAAAATGAAATTTGAATGTAAGATATTGCATTTTTTTCTCCTTGGAAGTTAGTGAGTTGAACAACATGGAAAACATTTGTTTATCATTGTGAAATTTCCATCGTGAATAAGATCATCTATGTTATGTGTGCATGGCAACTGGCCCAAGTTCAAAGTCACATGGTGCACATGGCAATCAACCTAAGCTCAAGTCCATATTGTGCACATGGCAGCCAATTTGAGTTCAAGTTTACACCCATGATGAAAGAGGTAAAAAAGGGCTATGATACAATGTATCACAAGTAAAGTTCAGTTTTGTTATGTTTGTTTTAAATGCATTTGCATGTTAATTGATAGGAAATATGAACTTCTTGATTAATTTTGCATTTTTCACAACTTGAATCAATTCATGCTATTGGAACTAATAGTTAAGTTAAAGGTAGCAACAAATTGTGTGATTTCTTACAACAATCAAAAAAATAAAATAAAATGTTATTCAAAACAAAAAATATTTGAGATAACAAAATTTATTGTAAGATTTTCCTTGTTCCCCATGTATACATTATTCACAATTTGTGAACTTGGTCATTTGTTACATGTTCACAAATGCATTGAAAATTTTGAAAGTTTGTTATTTCTTTATATTAGTAATTTTTTTGTTTCAGGTTTTTATTGTATCAATGTAACTAGATCTATGTATTAGAAAGTTGATACATTGTAATCCATCATATTGATGTGGAAAAGCTTCATATGTTCAATGCGTGGCATATATTTTGTTTATTTTCATTGTGTGAACTTATTTTGCATCCATAATGTTTTAAAACCTTTTCGTAGACTTGCAAAACATATAAAACGTATTTTGTTATGCTAGGTCTAATGTGCAATTGCTTGTATATTTTAAAAAGCTTCTTAACCCTTTTAATCAATTTCATAGTTCAAAAAATGATCCTTAGGAATGGTGAAGTTAATAATGGTGTACTCTAGAATGGAAAAATGTAATAAAATCAATTGAAAAAAAATAAATTCAAGAAAAGAAAAAAAAAAACTTTTGACACATGAATAAACATTCATAAACCACATCATGTTTTCATGAAATTTTGTGGGTTTAGATCAAATGAGAACATAACAATATTATACAAAAAATATAATTGTGGAACAGTAAAAAAAAAATTGATATACAAACTCTTAAATTAACCATTCATTATTCATAATTCACAACATTTGATACTAAATTTATGAACCATGTTTCTTTCAAATTATTTAGTTTGTGAATTCTTTTCCAAAAATTTCTTAGGTTTCCATGTAGGTTGAAAAGTTCTATTTTGGTCATCAATATTAAAATGTCAATGTATTAGTGTTGTAGTGTATTAATATTTGAACAATAAAACATATGAGCAATACATTATGCAATACATTTGCTAAATTTTAAATGTAGTATTCAGTTTTTTTCTTTAATATTATAATGTATCAAATTATATTGTATTAATGTATTAATTTAATAATGTAATATGTCGCACATCAAATTATAGCATATCATCATAAATGCAACATTTCAGCTTTACAAACTAACTCATTTTGTATTGAATTTGCAAATTAGATCTTGAATGAATGCTAAAGTGGCACATTTGATCCTTTAAGTTATCAAAAAAACAAAAAATTCAAAAGCTCCTTGAGGAGCATGAAATGAAAGATAAACAAAGTTGTGACTATTTGTATGGGGCAATTTAGTGGTGAATGTGCCCAATTCAAAATGGATGTAATCATCTTCCTAATACACTTGAGTTGTTAGGGGAGTAAACTTTGGTTTGTGTAAACTTGAATATTGTTAATTGAATTTGGCAATGCATTATTTGGTGTAACTCAACTTTTTTTAATCCAATAGTAACATGTATTAGTGTACATGTGGGATTTTATTTTCCATTTGTTAATATATTGAAACTTCCTTCATAAAATTAATAATGAAAGTTTTAACAATCAAGGTGATACACCAAGGTGCAACTCCTAAAATTAAAACTAGTTCAATATTATATTGTATGGCATATTTTACAATATAATACATTCTTCAAATTGGTGAAGCTTTCAAGTAAATCATGGACTTGTGGTACTTTCATATGTAATTATCTACATCATACATTTCAAAGTGTCATATATCAAAAGTATCATAATAAAATATTTATGTTTTGGATGTAATACATGAGTATATTAGTGTATTGATGCATTTATGCATTAATGTAATAATATGTCATTGTAATAATGCATTAGTGCATTAGTACATGAATGTACCAAAGGATCTTTGGGCAATACCCATTATTTAATTAATTAATTATTTTTGAAATGGTAATTAGGATTGGCTTTTGAAGCAAGATTCCATTATGATGATTTTTTTTTGAAATATATAGGGACTACATATCAATTTGATGTTTTGTTCAATAATTTCAAATTTCAAAAATGCAAGTGACAAATAACAAGTGGTTACAATCAAAAAGTGATGGGAAACATATATAAATAAACTGTCAAATTTTCATATGTAATCATTATTTATCAATATGGAATAATGATAATACATTGAATGTATTACATCATGTGCCATTAATATTATTTGACTATATAAAAAATTATTTTACCCTACTTTTAAACTTGGAAACATGAGAACCTTTTGTCCATGTATTTTGAAAAAAAATTGCCTTACTATGTTTGGACAAATGTGCATGTCAATTTTCAAATAATGTTTTTAATGTATTAAAAAATCTTTAGTGTATCAACAAATTCTTAGTGTATAAAAAAAATGTGATAAATAACAATTGGATGTAATTAAAAAAATGGTGGGAATTGTAAACTAGATGCTAGTTGCCATATATTTGTCATGTGTGGAAAAATGATGATACATAGATAGTAATAGCTCACACAAGGTGAATATTTTATTAATATTTTTAATACTTTAATGATTACCCTATAATAACAATAGACTTGGAAACATAACAACTTTCTATTCATGTATTTTGAAAAAACATTTTCACCCTTGCTATGTTTTAGCATGTGCACACCACTTAAGAATTGAAAAAAATTCCTCAATGTATCAAAAAATCATCAATGTGGGAACAAATATTTAATGTCTTGAAAAACTCTCAGCAAATAACAATACTAGTTATGGTTGAAAAATGGTGGGAAACATAAACTATATGTCAACTTTTGATATGCAGTGATCCATTTGCCATGTGTGAAAAAAAAAAGTGTGAATAATGTATTTTTATTTTTTGATGCATTAACAATTATCTTACAACAACCATAGACATAGAAACATGGCAATGTTTTGTCCATGAATTTTGAAAACAAATTCTCACCTTTGCTATGTTTAGGCATGTATGAAAACTTTCAATTGAATTTTTTTAGTGTATCAACAAATCCTTAATGTATTAAGAAACACATGGCATATATCAAATTTGAGCCTTACAATTCTAAAATGGTGGGAAATGTATGCTATGTGTCAATTTCAAAAATACCAATATAGCAATCATTGATGAATAGTGTATTTATATTTTTGATACATTAATAACTACCTTACAACAACCATAAACCCAAAAATCCATGACAATCTCTTATCCATATGATTTTGAAAAAAATTCCACATGTACTTGTAAAATAGATATGTATTATGAGATCCATTCATAATGATAACACAACATAATGCATGATGACATGATGCATCAATACATTGTGATTTCGATACCTTGGAAAATAAAACAAGAATTATCATTGCTATGAGATCCATTCATAATGATAACACAACATAATGGATGATGACATGATGCATCAATACATTGTGATTTCGATACCTTGCAAAATAAAACAAGAATTATCATTGCTGACAACAACAATATTTATTGCGAGGTGAAAAATATTTCGACTAATAATTTCATTGTTTTTTACTCACATGTACATATTTTTGACTTGGGGCAAGATGCCCCCCACTTGAAAAAGTACTATTAATGTAGGCACCTGGCATCATCAAACCCTGGCAATCCTTTTATGCTAGGGGACCCACCTGGTGGGTTTATATACATCCATCTAGGTAGCTCAATATGCTGTACCAGAACTACTACTCTAACACATGTTACAGCTGCCACAGCTGCAACTGCTTAGCATTAGAATGTACCCATTACACATGCATAGAATTTTTTGCCACCTGGTGCAATTGTGTTATCTGGGTCCGGCTCACCAATGAATTTCCTGTCATACACACATGGCATACTGCTCACTACTGGTTCTGTAATCTGCTTGAAGGTGTTGGGTGAATGTGTCAGTAGCCAAAGTAGGAGCCATGGGAATTATTGTTGTCACTGGTTTGATCAAGGAAGAGCATCTTCTTAAGCTGCTGCTGCATGTTGCTGCTGTGACTGCAGCAGAGGTGGCCAATGGCTCCACAGGCAATTTCTCACAGTTGCAGATTTCAATCATAAATCCATCTGGGTCATGGAAGAATAGCTGGTCCACCATGATTCCACCCTCCTCCACTACCCTTCGTGTGCTTTTAATATTCCTCTCTCGTAGAGAATTCTCCACCTGCACAATATCCTCACACTGCAACATTGCGCACGGAGGACGAGGTCCCTAGTGTTTTTTAGATCTCTCTGCAATTTCTGATCTCTTGAGTTCAGAAGCCCAATGTTCAACATCCAACTCTCAGATCTTACAATATTATTACTTGTGCGTGAGAATGCCGTACCTGAAAAGAAATGTGGTCATCCCGAGGATTTATCTCCCGATTGATGCCGGCAAGAATGGCATCCTCCTTCTCCGCTTGTAGTAAGTGAATACCCAACCTACAGAAAGCCTGATACAGCCTGCAGCAAAAAAGCCATGATCACAATGTACCAAACTTGCAGTGAGCTTTCACAAATTCTTTCTCCTGATCTCATTGTTGTCTCAAAAAATTATAAAAGAATTTGGGCAGCTGCAATATTAACGAGCCTGCAAGTAGTGGTGCGAACTGCAACTGAACCAGCAGCACTTGGGGTTTTTAAGCTGTGCAGATTCCTAAAACAACACCAGGGGCTGCAAACAACTGATGCATCATGCGCCGGCGTCTTACCAAGCTCCATCAAAGTCGAACGACCCGGGCCTCTTGATCGGCACGAACCCTAGCACGGTCTCATAAAACTGCACTGACTTTTCTAAATCCGCGCAGTTGCGCGAAACATGGTTCAAGGAAGTCAAACCCAATGGGTTCCTATTCTTCAATATTCCGGCCATCGATCTAAACTAACCAACAGATGATCAATCTTAATACTCACTCAACTGAACAATCTCTCCTCTCACGTACGTAACACCAAAACCCACCTCCCACCTCTGATTCCGGGACTCATTCACCCAACACCCTCTTCCTCTTGCCTCACAAAAAAATCTCAGATACTAGAGATTGAACCACAGATGCTAGAGCTCTGAGAGAGGGAGAGAGAGAGCGAGAGCGAGAGCGAGCGAACAAGCGAGAAAGCAGAGAAGCTTGCGCAGCTATGTAAGGGAAGGAAGTGCATGCATGTCACGGGGTTCAGGGCCCGGCCGGGGGTTCGCCCGCCACGTTACGTCGGGTGGCCAACCGTACCCGCTTTGCTTAGGACCCTTGGCCTCAACTGCATGGTCCCTAAACCAAAGGGGATTTTTATTTATTATTTATTTTTTGTTATTAAGTTTTTTTTGGGGTGCTGCCCGGAGCTGGCATAACTGGATGGCCTCTTCACTCTACTCCTACAAGGTAATTGCTCTCTTAGTTTCTAGTCAGCTTCCTAAGTTGTTGCATTTTTCCATGCTTTTTAGGGTGCATTCACACCTAATGTTAAGTTAGTGTTAAGTGAAAATCTAGGTGGCATCTTAGGTGGCCACCCAATTTTCAAGGGGTGATTATTTAATATTAAGTGAATGGTTTAACTTAACATAAAATCTTTGGGGTAAATAGGTTTAGGTTCTAAATGATTAGCCTGGTGTTAAGGGACTTAATACTAGAGTCCTTAACACCAAGTGTGAATGCACCTTTAAGTTCGGTGGAGCTAGCATAATTGAAGGGCCTCTTTCATAGGTGTGCTAACATTGGGGGGGGGGGGGGGGGGTGTTCCTAATTAAAAAGGAATTATGAGAATATATATGGTTGATTTTAATAGAATATTTAATTATTTCATAGCATATGATTAAAATAATCCCTCTTTCTCATAAAATATACTATGAGTTGCTTTTGCTAGTGTTGTAGATACAAATATGCCTATTCTCATTCCCTCCTTTTACCCTAGTTTTTGTTCCATATTGATGAAAGAGGTTTAAACAATTCTTGTATATGTTGTGTGTTTTCAAAAAAGCATGTTGGGTCCTTCCATATTCAAAATTTGAAATTGTTTGCCAATCCCACCAAACTACCTACAAGGTTGACAACAAGATTTTGAAGCAATTGAAAGTTTTCCAATTTTGGTGCAATCATCCTAGAGAATTGGCTTTCAAGGCAAAATATTGAAACATCTAATGCAAATATTGTAATCGGATGCATTTGGTCCCATAGAACATGAAGCATAAGATAACAATCAATAGATGGTGGTTATAAATGATAACAACAATATGATAAGATGATCATATTGGAGTGAAGGTGAATATTTGAATACAAAAGAAAACAATGCTTATCAAATTAACATCATATCATAGAAAGGAAAAAAAAGAAGGTGTTGGATAGGAAAAAATTCACTTTTCCTCGTTGGAAACACCTTTGAATGAGATTGCATCTCAAATAAATTTCTCTAAAACTATTCCCTCAATAGCAAGTGTAGCCAAACAACATCGCATTATATGTAGAGTTGTTGGACTAAACAACTTTGGATTAGAATTGTTGGGCTTAAAGTAACATAAGGAAAAAACTTCTCCATTGCAAATAACTTTGGTATTTTGCAACACTTAATACATCCAAGGGACTTACAAATGTCATGTTATGACAAGATAAGCTATTGAACATTGGGCAACATTTATGTTTTCTCTCTTTTTTTGTCGACAAAACAATAATGGAAAAAAATCACATTATGATAACTTAAACTCTTAAAGTCTACGTTTTTCATATCACAAAATGGTGAGGAATCAAAAGAAAAAAAAAAGTAGGCCATAATTAACTCATGTCACACCCTATACAATTGAGTGGCTCCAAAACAATAAACATTTTCACATAAAAACCTAAATCTTAATGTTTCATCATTATCCTCATCATAATTTGAACTTGCAAATTTTTCATTAAACTTTACAAAATAGTTTTAAGGTGGTTCCTTTCGAGATGGAAAACCCCAATTAGGTTCAAAAATAACTCTGCTTCAAACAAGATTGTCACAATCCAAGTCTGGATTAAACATATATCTCATGTTTTATAACTTTAGTTCAAGTACACAAGATGTAGACTAGTAATAGAATTAAGACCACCTTAAATTCAAGGACTGACAAACATTGCCTTGAACTTGTTATAAGGGCCATAACTGTTGTTGGTGGTTTCTTTTGTCAATTTTGTGATGTAACCAAAGTGGCAATAAGAAGATTTAACCAAATTTAACTACAAGAAAAATATGAAAATAAACTTTCTAAAACATTGTTCCTTTTTTCTCAATTACAAACTTGAACCATGTATAGAAATTTGATATTTTTTCATTATTTTTTGTTGAATTATGGGTATCGAAAATCTTTTTAAAACTCAATTTTGGCACTTTAAATTTTTAATATACCTTTTTGGCTATATATAACCATTAAAGAAAAGGTGATACAACTTGTTCATTTTTTGAAAAATTCATGAAACTTTGTTATTTTTAAACCTTCCAACCCTCAAGACATTCAAACACATTGAAGCGCACTTTCCACAAGTAGTCAAGGCCAAGGTTGAACCTAGATTGAATAATCTAACTAATGCAACCATTGAAATTAGTCCTAAGGGCTTTACATTAACAATCAAGGCCAAATTAAAAAATAATATTTTAATTTACCATTTTTTGGCCTCTTGATGACCCCATTGGCAAAAAGAATACCTATCAACTTGGGAAAACCAATTTGCAACCCCTTGGAGCCAATGTTGTAAAATCTAATGCATAGGATTGAATGAAATTCTAGAAACACACTCCTTCATTTAATCTTTCTCCATTTTGTATTTTATTTATTTTGTTTCTTTCCATTGTGGTCCCATCTTGATTTTCTTTAATCTATTTTCATCTTTATGAAAATTCCAACTTATTGACATTAACAACTTCACATAGGAAATCTCACACCTTCCCAAGAAAAATTGATTTTATTAATGACTTGAAGCAAAAGAATAGGCCAAAAGTGTTCAAATTTCTCATTATTGACCTCAAGTTTTTTTGGCGTTGACTACTAGTGTTAAGCATGTCTTAATTCCACCAATATTTTGTGCTTCATAATCACAATTGGTTTTTTTGTGGGTTTCATCGATTATTTATTCATGACAATCAATTTGTTCCAAAATGATGCAAACTTACAAGAGTTTTTTCCAAGGAAAAAAGGAAACCAAAAGTAAAGGGACAAAAGGAGGCAAAAAAATAAAAATAAAAATGTCATGGTTTTCTATTTAGTGAAAGGCAAGATTTGCAATTGTCCACTATCTAGCATAGGTAAATGGTGAATTACCATGTTCAAAATCAGGAGTAGAAAACATCTTTCATCTTCACCTACATATCATAAATAAAATATCTAAAATGGTGATGGGTGAAAGGTCCAAGAAGTAATGGAAGTCAAAAAGGTTACCAACCCCTCTACTATTTGACTTAGGATTGTGATGGCCTACAACTTTTGGAATGCAATTGAAACCTTTTATCTAAAGTAAGTGCTAAGGACCGAGAGCAAAGGACTTTTAGGGCCTTTCATTCCCCACACATTGTTGGCACAAAATTGTAAAAAATGTCAAATTGTTTATGTAAATAATCAAAGATGTCTATTGCTAGGGAGAGGAAATGATTTTGCAAGGTGGTGATCTTGTAACTTTGTTCCTTTGTTTCGACTACCTTTGATCTTGCAAAACCTTGTGTAAAGAATGCAAGGTCCAAAAAATCTACGTGTGTGGGATTGGCTATGACAATTTTTGCAAGGGTTTTTGACCCATCCTTGGAAAGGACAACATTGGCATTGCATCTAGCAGTTTGAAGAGTGGGAGAAAAAAGAACATGCAGTTGTTCTTGAATCACATGAAAAACTAAATTTCTTTGTAATGGATGCAAAACATCATGAAAGGTGTCATGTGTCCCTATGTGTTCATTACCACATGAACATTGCAATAAATGAATACCTAAAAGATCAATGAGATGGGTGCAAACACAATGAGTGAGGCATGTGACTAAAAGATGGGGCAATTCAAGTTGAATTCGTAAGGTGGTGAAGAAGATTATCAATGATAGAGGCAAAACATGAATAGAACTAATCAAACCATGAGCCAAACGTCAAAACTTAGGTTTGAGCATGAAAGGATGCAAACTTGATGGACATCAAACATCCCATCTGAAAAAATGCTATAAAAGATAGGTTTAGAGTTTAGAAAAGATAAGGTTTACACATTTTGAAAATGGAATGTTTAAGCCATTCAATTTGTTTGTTAATTAAGAGTTCAGAATACAAAAGACACCCACAAGCCACTAGGGCAAGAGGTCACAAACTATGAAAAAGGAAAGGAACCAGAATCAATGTGAACCAAAGCCTTTTTCATAAATAAAAAAACAATGATAACAAAGAAATCAAAAGGCCAAGCATTAAACAACTAGTCCCAGCTCACAAAAGAAAACAATTGAGGCATTGAGATCAATGCCTCCGAGGGAGGATGGGAAGAAAGGCAATGATGTATTGGATAGGGAACATGGATCATTACTAGAAGATCTTCAACCTGAGCAATGGGGGGCAGTTCAGCATGTCCAACAAAATCTTCACAAAGGTCCTTAGCTTGCTTTCAACAGTTTTCTTGGATGAGAACAAGTTGGATGATGGCTGACACAATTAATTGGGTAACATATTCTGACTTAGGGGCCAAGGGCACTGGATGTACAGTTAGTGAAATGAACCAACAATGTACCATCCATTGGATAATGAATGGTTTATGAATCAGTTCACTAATAATATAGCAAGATATGGTTTTTCTTACATCTGTAGGCCTTTGCCTCATGACACATGTGTGCTCTAAACTTGTGTTGTTTCAACCATTGCAATGTAAAATATGTTTGATATTTATCTTGGTCTGACATTGGTGTATAGTGTATATACCTACTATTCACAACTAACCACAATGTCAAACTATGATGGATAAATATCCTAAATTTATTTCACATTGAATCCTTGAAAGATTCAAACCACAAAGTTTATTTCACACATGTGTCTGTCACACATAACAAGGGTGACACATGCTACACTAATATGTCAACAAACTAAGGATGTAAAAAAATTACATGTGGTTTTACATATGCAATTGGTTGAAGCTTGAGAACACACTTGTCACATAAATCGTGGGCACCTATCACACTAATGTCAAAATTACACTAAATATCACTTTTAAAACCATAAATGTTCATCTCACACGCGTGAGCATTAGCCATTTTCTTTTGGTTACTTATCATGCAATGGCCATGGTTATGAGCATGCAATGACAACTACCCTGCCGCTCCTGTACAACTGCTATAAGTACTCTCTAACCTTGTGCATTAAATGCTGAGTTTCAGCATTTCATACTCAGATTTATTAAAATTTCCTTGCTTTGCACATACCATTGAAAGAGGGGATAAGGGGTGAAAGCAGGCCAAAAGATAGGGTGAAGACAGGGTGACTTTACGGAGAACTCTATTGTCAAACCTTTGTAATAAATTTGTTTTTGGAGTAAAAGTTCGAGTTTTCTACATTTTGGTGTTTTGAATCTTCGAACCAGAACTAGAACCAACCTTTTTTTTTTTTTTTAAAACAGAACTAACATTTCGCCCTAAATTTAAAGAAGTGAAACTGGAATTGGGTCCTTTTTTATAAAAAAAAAAACCAAACCAGAACAAGTTCCTTGAAAATTTTAGGGACTAGAATTGGAAGTTCCTCTTAGAACTTAGGAACTGCCCAACATTGGTAGTAACATATCTTGTAATGGATCCATCATGTAAGGTGCATTCACACACACGGGTATATAGATATACCTTAATTATAACTTATAATTACCTAACCTAATTACTAATAACTAACCCAACCTACTTACCTAATCTATCATTGTTCAAAACATAAGGTATCTATCCATTATCATTACACCTACAAACCCTAAACTTTAAATTTATTCATGATGTTTGAGTCATTGCTACAATGATGGTTGCTCACTCTACACAAAAGTTGCAACAAGGTTTCTATGTGAAGCTAGTTGCATCGAGGGCATGAAGATGGCTCAACTAGATGTAATGCTTACACAATGGGGTGACCTTCAAGAGGTGAAGCATGTTGGTGTCTAGGAGAGCCTACTTAAGGTGCATTCGCATTTGGTGTTAAGGACTCTAGTATTAAGTCCCCTAACACCAAGCTAGTCATTTAGGATCTAAACCTGTTTACCACAGAGATTTAATGTTAAGTTAACATTCACTTAATATTAAAAATCACACATTTAACATTGGGTGCCACCTCAGATGCCAACTAGATTTTCACTTAACATTGATTTAACATTAAGTGTGAATGCACCTTTAGATTGCACTCTCAATATTATTTAAATTATAGAAATATGTGAAACCCATTTTAATTTTAATTTTATAGCTTATTCCCACCTTAAAATTTTGTAGATCATAACAATAATTGATTGGCAAAACAAGCCTTTTGAGCAATAAAACTTCCTTATTCATCTTAGTGTGAGGTCACCTAGCAAGCTAGCGACCAAAAAAACATAACATGTTCATCATGGTGGCCTGAACAGGTACCCGAAGGTACTAGGTATGTCCCACAATTAATTCATGCCCTTGCCATGAACCTAGGTAAAAATAGGTGGCAATTGGGAATAGAAATTATGCTCATCCAATGAAGAATTGCAATAATAATAATAATAATAATAATAATCCCAAGATTTTTATATTTGGTTTTCAATGCATAGCCATGAATACAGAAAGTTGATTAAAGATTTGCATTTCATATTTGGTTTATAGCCAAATTTGGCTAAATCCTTGTAGGAATGATTGCCATTTAAACCAATTTTTTTCTAATTCCTTTAAAAAAACATTGAGGTTGTATTTTTTGGATTTGTGTTGTTCCTAATATGTACTTAATGTGTTCCTACCAAGTTCCCAATGTGATCCCAACATGTTCCCCAAGTTCCCAAATGTTTTCTGCAATGTGTTCACAATATCATCTCACTTTGTCCCATATGATTTGCCCAACATTGGCCTTTTTGGATCCTATATAGGTGGGTGAGTATTAATACTTTCATATTTGTATGTTTGGAGTGAATATATTTATAATGGGGAGTCTCCAAAGTTTGAGAACTTTTTTGTGATGGGCCAATGAAAGAGGCTCATTGCAACCAAAAAATAAAAATCTAAGGCACCCCGAGCTAATTAACATGGATCACACTAACAATTGAACATCAAGTTATACTCATGGGTGAACATATTTCCATAAAGGCTTTTGGAACCTTGAAGAAGACTTGTTGAAAAAAAATGGCATAACAACATGATGTAATTATAATATAGCATGATCCAATAATAGCCTAATGATCTAGTTCAAGGCTTTGTTCCAGCACTACATGGATCCTACTACCAGGCCTTAAATTTGAAGCCTTGAATGCCCTTCATTAACACATATGTGAGTTCAACTTAAGAACTTGTCTTGGTCCCATCTTGAAATTCATAGCATGCCATTTTTATTCTTGGGAACTAATGAACATACTCAACATTTGCATTTCACTACAACACCAAAAATTAATGAGGTTCTTTATAGTATTGGCAATTCTACAAAAAATGTTGGGTCTAGGTTAAATAAAATAAAATTAATGGAAGACCTTTCCATTTCATTTTTTAAAATATTTTCAAAAATAAAAACTTGTTAGTTTTTGGGGATGAATCAAATGTTATTAAACAAAAAATCTAAGTCCAATAGGTCCAACTTTTATAAGAACCTTTAGAACTGACTTATTCTTGGGGATGATTCCAAAATGAATTTCTAAATGATTTTGAATTTTTTTGAATTTGGAGTTTCTACTAAGTTCTCAAATGGTTCCCATGGTGTTCCATCAAGTTCCCTTAACTTCCCAAATGTTCCCAAGAACAATTTTATGGAAATATAATGTGTATTGTGTGATTCATTTTTAATTAACTAAGTGAGGGTGCACACAATTTATTTATTTTTGCAATGAGCTTCTTTGATTGGCCCATCATTATAAAAAAAAAATTAAACTTTTGATACTCCTAAAATAAAAGTGTGCACTTTGCACTCTCAAAACAAGGCATCACAAACACCAAAAAAAATTCCATTCCAAACTAAACAGTCTAAAAAACACTTTCACCAAAAAGAAACCAGTTCACCTAATGTGAAATCAGTTCTAATAAGGTAAAACTTCCAAAAGTTGGGTCCAATGCGATAGTCCTTGTCCCAACCCTAAACCCAACAAAACATGCATAAAAGGTCATAAGACCCTAGGGTTTAGGGTTTAGTCGACCCTAGCTTTTCTTGAGTTGAGTCTAGTTTTGAATCTTAAGACCCTAGGGTTTAGGGTTTAGTCGACCCTAGCTTTTCTTG
>Ga0116227_10000547_pt1 | contig 74362 bp, 65 predicted proteins | sample S1TSphgellanicum_FD_89693 | JGI IMG/M metagenome (GOLD analysis project Ga0116227, IMG submission 89693) | Host-associated microbial communities from peat moss isolated from Minnesota, USA - S1T2_Fb - Sphagnum magellanicum MG | ecosystem: Host-associated > Plants > Peat moss > Unclassified... | reverse complement strand
TTTGGGTGATGTGAGGAACGAATGTGACGAACAGCGAAAAAAGCGTGAAGAACCGGCAGGGAGCGCGGAAGCATCCTTGTTGTCTTGATTTTTTTGGTTACTTTTTGTATCAAGACAAAAAGTAACTTCTTAGCGAAAAGCGATACCATGCAATAAGTCTACAACCAAGTAAGCTTGCTCTGTATATTCGAAGATTGCTTCGTTCCTCGCAACGACGAGCAAGAAGAGGATTTTACAATTACACCATCATGACGTTTCTGTTAATTTCCGATTACCTATTTTCTAAAAAATTATTACCTTTGCCCAAATCCACCCCCAACGATGCAAAATCTAACACTGCTCGACGGTCAAAAGTTTCAGATCACTATTCAGCGTTTATGTCGTCAGTTAATCGAAAATCATAACGATTTTTCAGGCTCTGTACTTATCGGCATACAACCGCGCGGCATTTATTTAGCCAAGCGTGTAGCTGAAGAACTACGCAAAATATTACCCGGCAAAACTATATTACAAGGCGATTTAGATATCACTTTTTACCGCGACGACTTCCGCCGCCGTGGCGAACAACTGGTGCCTAATCAAACCAAAATAGATTTTATTATTGAAGGTAAAAAGGTAGTGATGATGGATGATGTGCTGTGGACAGGCCGTACCATCCGCGCGGCAATGGATGCTATGCTGGCCTTTGGTCGCCCTGAAAAGATTGAATTGTTGACACTGGTTGATCGCCGTTATTCAAGGCACATACCCGTGGCGGCAGATTATATAGGTATCGAGGTTGATTCCATCGCATCACAAAAAGTGGTGGTAAGCTGGAAAGAAACCGATGGCGAGGATAAGATCGTTTTATTGTCGGAAGCGAAGTAAGACGATAATATTCAGGCGTCATTGCGATCCGCTGAATAGCGGAGTGCAATCCTTAACTACACAGAGCGGGTTGCATATAAAACAAAAAGTCATCCTGAACTTGTTTCAGGAACCCACATACAAGTAATAAGCATGCTGATAACTGAGCATGTGGGATGCCGAAACAAGTTCGGCATGACAGATAAATAAATTAAATAAATCCGAATTCGGACATCCGAATTCCGAAATAAAAAGAAATGGCAGGACTAAGCACAAGGCACTTACTAGGTATAAAAGATCTGAACCCGGCGGATATTCAACTCATTTTTGAAACCGCTGATACATTTAAATCCGTTTTAAACCGCCCGATAAAGAAAGTTCCTTCGCTGCGTGATGTTACCATTGCCAATATCTTTTTCGAAAACTCTACACGTACCCGTTTATCGTTCGAGCTGGCCGAGAAACGCTTATCTGCCGATGTAGTCAACTTCGCGGCGTCATCATCATCAGTAAGCAAAGGCGAAACGCTGATTGATACCGTAAACAACATCCTGGCCATGAAAGTGGATATGGTGGTAATGCGCCACCCCTATGCAGGTGCGGGGATCTTCTTATCAAAACACGTAAAGGCCCAGATAGTAAACGCAGGCGACGGTGCCCATGAGCACCCTACCCAGGCACTGCTTGATGCCTTCTCTATCCGCGAAAAATATGGCGATGTAGCTGGCAAAAAAGTGGTTATTGTAGGCGATATATTGCACTCACGTGTGGCGCTTTCTAACATATTGTGTCTTAAACACCTTGGTGCCGAGGTAATGGTTTGCGGCCCTACAACGCTGATCCCCAAATACATTGGCTCGTTAGGTGTAAAGGTGGAACATAACCTGATAAAGGCCCTTAACTGGTGCGATGTAGCCAACATGCTTCGCATACAGTTGGAACGCCAGGATATTAAATACTTCCCTTCCCTGCGCGAATACACCATGCTGTACGGACTTAATAAGGATATATTAGACTCACTGGATAAAGAAATCACCGTAATGCACCCGGGCCCCATAAACCGCGGCGTGGAAATCACCAGTGATGTTGCCGACAGCAAACAATCCATCATCCTTGATCAGGTGGAGAATGGCGTTGCCATCCGTATGGCGGTGCTGTACCTGCTGGCTGGGCAAACTCCATAGAAGCCAATATTTTTTTCGCATATTCGTTAAAGCTGTAACGTCTATGAAATCAGGAAATATTATCAAACTGGGAATTGCATTTTTATTGGTATTTATCTCTTTAAACGCCATAGCCCAAAGCATCGAGCAGAAAAAAACTGATTCCGTATTTAAACAGGTTCGGAAACAGTTCAATACCCAGCAGGCCGATTCCCTTTATGCCCTTGCGGGTGCCGATCTTAAAAAGGCACTTATTGTTGAAACATTCCGGAACATCTGCAATAACCAGCTTTTCCCTTTAGGTAATATCAAGCAGTCGTCGCTGATCAGTTTTGTCAACAACAAAATAGCTACTTATAAACTTGTTTTCAGTACAGGAACAGTACTACAATTGCTCATGAGTTTGGATGATGATGATAAGCTGCAGGTATTCCTCTTTCAGCCTTATAAAGAACCTGTGGGCAGTAAACAGGTGCTCGCGGTTACATCAAATCCCCTAAAAACAGTTATTGATAAAAAGGTGGACAGCGTGGCACGCATCTACATACAAAAAGCAAATACGGTTGGTTTAAGCATTGGTATATACAAAAACGGCAACATCAGCACCTATAATTATGGCGAAACTGCCATTGGCAACGGCAAACTGCCAACAGCCAATACTATTTTCGAGATCGGTTCTATCACCAAAACGTTTACCTCAACCCTGCTGGCTTATTATTTTAACGAGGGTAAAATTAAATTAAACGATCCCATTACCAAATACCTGCCCGATTCAGTAGCTAAAAACCCTGAATTACAAGAAATTACGCTTGAAAACTTAAGCAACCACACATCAGGCCTGCCTAGTTTACCTGATAATATTTCGGGACCTGAAACCGATGCGCTTAACCCTTATAAGGATTATACCCAAGAGCAACTATACGCTTACCTGAAAACCTGCCACCTGAAGACCAAACCGGGTGACGTGTACTCCTACTCCAATATGGGAGTAGGCTTACTGGGTAATATTATGGCGCACATCGGCGGGAAAACTTATGAGCAATTGGTTACCGAAATCATAACCACTCCACTGGCTATGACCAGCACCGAGCAGCATTTAACCTCATTACAGGCCCAGCGCTTTGCAACCGTATATAATGAGGATGGCAAGCTAACCCCCGCATGGAACTTTGATGTACTTGCCCCTTGCGGCGCGCTCAGATCAACCGTAAATAACCTACTGGTATATGCAAAGGCCAATATGGTTAAAAGCGATACAAAGCTTTCTAAAGCTTTTGAACTCACCCACCAGGTTACTTTTAGCAAGGATATAAAAATTGGCCTTGCCTGGCATATCATCACCGTTAATAATGTGGATTATATTTTCCATAACGGCGGCACTTATGGCAGCAGCAGTTTCCTGGCTTTTAATACGGAGAAGAATATTGCTATCGTAGTACTATCTAACAGCGGCGAAAGCACCGATAATGTTGGGGTTGGGATATTGAAGAAATTGCAGTAATTTATTGCGATGAAAAGCATTCACGATATCATTCAAATAATCGATGAAAATAAAGTCCAACTGGGCATTACCCTATATGAGCCTGCTTGCGATTATAATATTGAGAATTTTGAAGAAGAGTTACATATAAAATTACCTGATGATATAAAAACGTTTTATAGGTTTTGTAATGGCTTTGAATCAGAAGAAGATATGTTTAGGATAATTCCTTTAGAAGAAATATTAATTATATAATAAATCCAAATATATCAGCAATGAGTTTTATATCGCGGAGTATATGGTTTACTGTGACATGTGGGCAGTTTCAGTCGATAGTACAGATGGATCATACACTATATCAATATTAACTAATTCATTTGCGGAATTTTTAGATCGGTTTATACAAGGTGGCATTTTTGAAGAAAATGGGCTTTATGCATGGCGTGACCAGATCAGGTCGACTTATAATTAGTATGAATTATTATCAATAGATAGCCACAATCTCTAAAACAAAAAAGATCAGGCTGAATACTCAACCTGATCTTTTCACATCACACGCACAAATCCTTTGTTTATTGTTTCTTTGAAGAATCCTTTTTGGCTTTATCATCACCTGCGGGGCCGCTTGCCGGTTTTCCGTTTCCTGTATCTTCATGTCCCGGTGCTTTTTCAGCTTCAGGGTTGGTGTTGATCTTAACCGGTGAACCTGTCCTTATCTCTTCGGTTGCTGCTTTCACCAACTGATCGCCTGGTTTAATATCAGCGAAAACCTCTGTCATATCGCCTGATTCCAGGCCTCTTTTAGCGTCAACCCACTCGGCTTTGCCATCTACTACCCTGATAATAAATACCTTTTCGGTAGAAGTAACTACTGCTGATTTAGGAACGATGAAAGCACTATCGCGCGATGGCAAGGGCACATTTACATCAGCATACATATTCGGCAGTAATTTGCCATCCTTGTTGTAAACGTCCATCTCTAAACGTTCTGAACGTAAAGTATTATCCAACGCGCCTGCTAAACGTTCAATTTTAGCAGTGAATTTTTCGCCCTGTAGTTCCTTTATAGTGAAGGATACTTCATCCTTATTAGTTAATCCGCCTGTGTAACTTTCAGGGATTGATATTACTAAACGTAATTTTTTATGATCCTCAACCACAAACAAAGGCTGGTTTGTGCCACCCGCTGCCGGGCCAACATAAGTACCTAAGTTAATATTACGTACAGTTACCACACCATCAAACGGCGCTCTGATCTGCAAATAAGCCAGGTTAGCAGCTACTGTTTTGTAGGCTGATTTTGCAGCTTCAACATTTGCTGAGTCTGATTGCATTTTGGCAATGGCCTGCTCCAGGTCGTTTTGTGAAACAGTACCGGGGGTTTTGCTGGTGCTGTATAAACGATCATAAGTTGCTTTGCTGGCAAAGTATACCGCTTTATTTTGCTGGATGCGTGATTTAGCTTCTTCCAGTTGAGAGTTGATCTCAGGCGCATCCAAAGTAGCCAGTAGCTGACCCTGATGTACCTGTGAACCGATATCAACTGTTAAGCTTTTCACATAGCTATTGATCTTGGCATATAAGTTAACCTGTTGAAAAGGCTGTAACTCACCCGGAACGGTAATGCTCGAGGTTAGTTTACCTTTCGCGGCTGTTACAACTACCACAGTAGGGGTATCAAGCGCGTTCTCCTGGTCAACAGTTTGTTGTTGCTCTTCTTTTTCCTTTTTACCGGGACCACAAGCGGTTAAAAAGCTTGTGCCTGCAACCATAAGGGCAATGGCGATAATTAATCTATTTTGTTTGATGTTCATGATGGTGCAATGGGACATAAAATTTACTTTCCTTATCTTCAGGGTCTAATGAAACAGAATCAGTTGTGGCACCGCCTTGTACCCAGGCAAATACCAGTGGCAATATAAATAATGCTGCAAATGTTGATGCCAGCAATCCGCCGATAACCGCGCGGCCTAATGGTGATGTTTGGTCACCACCCTCGCCTAAGCCTGATGCCATCGGTATCATACCCACAATCATGGCCAAACTGGTCATTAATATAGGGCGTACACGAATGGCAACCGCTTCACGTGCCGATTTAAGCGCGTCGCCGTTTGCCTGTCGCAGTTCCTCGGCATTGGTTATTAATAACACCGCGTTGGATATGGATACACCCACCGACATGATCATACCCATGTATGATTGCAGGTTGAGCGTTGCCCCTGTTATTTTTACCAGGAACAATGAACCAAATAACACCGCCGGAACCGTTGACAATACAACCAGCGATACCTTGAACGACTGGAAATTGGCTGAAAGCATTAAGTAGATAACCAAAATGGCAACTAACAAACCAGTTTGTAAACTATCCAAAGTATCGGTTAAAGTTTGGCTCATCCCACGCAGTTCAACAGTTAAACCATGTGGCAGCGTACCTAACCTTTTAATAGCTTGTTGTACATCGTTGGTAGCTGTACCTAAATCTTTTTTGTTGATGTTAGCTGTAACTGATAACGTTGGCACAGCGCCGATATCATCATTTTCGCCATAGGTAGTATCTACCTTAATATCGGCCACATCACTTAGTACAGGCCTTGGCTGATTAGCCAGAACCGGTATCTCACGGATATCATTCAGGCTCGACATCTTGTACTCGGGTACTTCAACCTGTACCTGGTAACTTAAGTTCGATTTTTCATCAATCCAAACGTTCTTTTCAGTTAAACGTGATGATGAAGTAGAAGCCGTAAGTGTACGTGATATATCATTGATACTAACGCCCAACTCGGCAGCCCGTGTCCTATCGATATTTATATTGATTGCCGGATATTTATACGCTTGTGCTATCTGTACATCGCGCAGGTATTTAATACTATCCAGTATCTTTACCATCCTGGTGGCATAGCCTACGTTAGCAACCTTATTTTTACCGGTAAACGCTATCTCGATAGGAGTCGGCGATCCCTGGCTCAAAATTTTATCAGTAAGTTCTATCGGCTCGAATGACATTTTTACATCAGGCAATTCCTTTTTCATCGTATCCCTGAAACGCTCTTTCAAATCGTCCAGGTTCACTTTGTAGCCGTCGGCAAGCTGTACTTCCATAACTGCTTCCTGCGGGCCTGCCATAAACAGGTAGATAGGGTTTGTTGAGAATGATGCCGGGTGTGTACCAACTACTGTTGATGTAATGGCGATATTCTTTTTACCAACCAAACCTTCCAGCAAATGCAATGCCCGTAAAGTGGTTACCTCTGTACGTTCAAGCCTGGTACCATCGGCACCGCGTAAACGTACCTGAAAGGTACCTGAGTTAACTTTTGGTAACACGTCGCGGCCTATTATGCTAAACAAAAGAAACGCTAAGCCAAATGCTACAACCAGGTAAACGGTAACTATTAGCTTGCTCCTCTTCAGCATACTATCTATAACACCAAGGAACCAGATCCTGAATTTTTCGAAACCTGTTACCTTTTCTCCTTTTTTATGTTCGGTAGCATGTTTTACAGCTTCTTCTTTTTGCGCGGCATCGTCGGCATCATCATCCATTGAGTAGCCTTTTTTCTCATGCTTATTAACCATTATCCAGTTGGCCATAATCGGCACAAAGGTTTGAGCTAACAGGTAAGAGATGATCATTGCGAAACCAATTGCCAATGACAATGGCAGGAACAACGCGCCCGGGATACCAGTCATGGTAAACGCCGGAGCAAATACTGCCAGGATACAGAACAGGATCAATAACTTAGGGAAGGCAATTTCCTTACAGGCATCCCATATAGCTAATGCCTTGGGTTTACCCATATCAAAGTGCTGGTGAATATTCTCGATCGTTACCGTCGACTCATCCACCAGGATACCTATCGCCAGTGACAAACCGCTCAACGTCATGATGTTGATGGTTTGGTGGAACAGGTAAAGGAAGAATACGCTGGAAATAACGCAGGTAGGGATCGTTAATATTACGATCAATGCACCGCGCCTGTCGCCCAAAAATAACAATACCATTAAACCGGTAAGTACGGCACCAATGGCACCCTCTTCGGCCAAACTCTTAACAGCGTTTATTACATATATAGATTGGTCGAATACGAACGACAGCTTAACATCCTGCGGTACCAGACCCTGGAAACGCGGTAAAGCTTTTTTCAGGTTCTGCACTACTTCCCATGTTGATGCTGATGATGATTTGGTGATAGGCAGGTAAACAGATCGTTTACCGTTTATCAACGCATATCCTGCGGTGATATCCGCGCCATCCTCAATAGTGGCCACATCGTGCATAAATACAGTTTGTACACCGTTTTTATATAATGGGATATTTCCAAAATCGCTTACCGCCTTAATGGTAGTATTTGTTGGCGTTAAGTAGTTTAAATCGCCAATACGAACGTTACCCGCAGGTGTGTTCTGGTTATTATCGCGCAATGCCTGCACCAGTTGATCTGGTGTTAAATTGTGCTGGCGTAATAACTGCGGATCGGCTTTAATAACAATGGTACGCTGGTTACCGCCAAATGGTGCAGGAGCAACAAGGCCCGGTACAGATGTAAATGCCGAACGGATGTAAACCAAGGCAAAATCCAACAACTCGTTATTACTGCGGGTGGGACTGCTTAATACCAGCTGGCCAACCGGAAGTGTTGAAGCATCAAAACGAAGAATGAACGGCGGCTGCGACCCTTGCGGGAAACCGGCCTGCGCCCTATTGGTATACGCCGTGACCTCCGCCGCGGCCTGTGCCATATTAGTACCTTCGTAAAATGTGATCTTGATAAGTGTTAAACCCTGTACGTTTTTTGATTCGATACTTTTTACACCCGATACGAAAAGCAACAAGTTAACGTATGACTTGGCAAAGTATCCCTCCATTTGGTTTGGTGTAAAACCACCATAAGGGTGCGATACATAAATTACCGGCAAGTTAAGGTCAGGGAATATATCTATTTTGATACTGCGAACCGCATTGATACCAAAAAAGAATAATCCAGCTACTATAACCAGTATGGTGATTGGCCTTTGAAGGGCCGTTTTTATCATTCCCATTAGTTCTTGTTCTGTAGATTAAAAATTATTTATAAAGATCCCGAAATCACCCGTAGCGGCCGATTTATACAATAATGCCTGCCAAACACTGTTTGATGCTATATCCTGGTCAACTTCGGCACGGTTTAAGGTGTAAAGCGCGTCGGTAAAGTCAACTATATTAGCTAAGCCATTTTTGTACAGGGCAAATTTTTGAGTGTAGGCACTACTTGCAGCTTTTACTTCAACAGGTGCTTCGGCATAATTTTTCAGCGCGCTGTTTATCTTGGTTTCAGCTAATGATTGCTGATCCCTTAACTGCTCGCTTTGCAGGTCATATTCATTTTGATATTGTGCCGAAGTATATCTCTGCGATTTAACCTGGTAATGCACCCTGAAAGGCATGGTGATATTCCACACAACACCTATACCCAGTAAATAGTTATAGCGTGTTGGGTCGGCACCGGCACCATAGCTTGAACTGTAATCGTTCTGGTTGGTACCATAGTCACCTTTAAAACCTGTACCTCTGCCCTGGTATAAACCAAATAAGCTAAAAGTTGGATAGGCAAACGTATTTAAATACTTTGCCTGTTCATCGCTTACACCAATACGGTTGCGGTAGTATTTTAATAAGGGGTGCTCATCGGTACTGATAGCAGGCTGCACCAAAATGTTATTTGGCGTTTTGGTAACAAAGGCACTATCAAGCAGAAAATCCTGCGAAGGGATACCCATGTAGTTTGCCAGCTGACTGCTTTGATCCTGCACTACCTGCTGCGCGTTGGTTAATGCAATGCGTGCATTTGCCACCTGCGCGTTGGCCAGTGATGAATCAACACCCGGGTTCAGTCCGTTTTTTACACGGGCAATAACCACCTTTTGCAGATCGGTGCTACGGTTAAGGTTATCCTGCTGGGCTTTTGCAAGCTGCTGGGCAACCAATAAATTAAGATAAGCACTGGCAACTCTCACTTCATGTTCAAATTGTTCCTGCGCCAGATCGGTTTCATCCAAGTTAACAATGGATTTTTGCACTTTAACCCTTTCTCTGGCCTTGCCAAAAGAAAAGAAATCCCAGTTTACGTTTGACACGTAAAGAGAACCAAAGGCGGCGTTCCAGTTTTGATTAGCTAAAACCGGGCCCGAAGCCGCAGTTGCCAAACCATGATAACCTGAAAGCGGGCCGTACTGGCTGTTTACTGTACCGTAAACATTTTGTGCTGATAAGTTTACATCAGGCAGATACTCTGTTTTAGATTCCGACAGGGATGCTTTAGATGAATTTAACTGATTTGCTTTTGCCTTGATGGATTGGTAATTAGCAAGTGCGGTTTGTTCTGCATCTTTCATGCCCAATGTTTTTTGTTGGGCCTCAGCATTTATGAAATAAAAAATACCTGATAAAACTAAGAATAGACGTTTAGATATTGAGACTAACATATTCGGTATTTGTTGCTGCAAAAGTAAAACTATCGGATATATGAAAAAAATGAATTAATTTTGTGATAATGATTAATAAAAGTAATAATGAATATAGCCATCCACCATTTTCGTTTAATTGATACCATTTCAAAAGAGGGAACGCTTACAAAAGCGGCCTCTACGCTTCATTTAACGCAATCTGCTCTAAGCCACCAGTTAAAAGAACTGGAGCGGGAACTTGGTATAGAAGTGTTTAACCGGAACGGCAAAAAACTTCATTTATCAGAACAGGGCTACAGATTTTTACGTAGCGCTGAGAAAATCCTCGCTGAAATTAAATCCTTAGAGGAAGATATTAATAATTACAAGCACGGAAAGACCGGCAAGTTAAGCATAAGTATGCAATGTTACACAGCATATCACTGGCTGCCAGGCATCATCAAGTATTACAAATCGCGCTGGCCCGATATTAATATTCAAATTTTATCTGATGCCACCCGCCGCCCGTTAGAATATTTAATGAATGGCGACCTCGATATCGGCATCATCCGTACCCAAATGGTGAACACAAAAATACGCTACGAGCCTATTTTTGAAGACCAACTGGTAGCTATTATCAGCAAAGACCATCCTTTAGCAAAGAAAGAAGTTATAGATATAGCTGATTTTCAGGACCAGGAACTGATCTTACCGCTGTATGATCCCTCCTACCAGGATACGCCGATGATCGAAGCTTTAATACAGGCACAACAGGTAAAACCAAAAACTTTGCACCGCATACACTATACCGATGCTACCATTGAAATGGTGAACGCTGGCTTAGGAATAAGCGTTATGGCCGACTGGATTGTAGAACCATACCTCAAAAATCGCAACATTGTTACAAAGCCGATGCACCATAGCGTGGCCCGGAGGGCCTGGTTTGCCGCTACCTGCAAGCAAACACCGGCAATTACCAACTTTTTGGAGTGCCTGAAAATGTATTTTTCTGGTCAGGATATGAACGTTGCGGAGGTGGAAAAGAAACAGATCATAAAGGCACATGTCACGCAAGTACAAAAAACTGCACCGGAATCCGTGATCCCCGGCATGATAAACAACGAGGCGTTTGTTACCAACGCTGTTCAGAATTTCAAAAATTACCAATATTAATATAGAAGTGATTGAGGCATTGCTAATCAATGCCTCAATCACTTTCTATTTTTGAATGCTTGCGTGTATCGAGCATGGTAATATATATCACTAATGATATGGCTATACATATAGCCACATACCAGTAAAACCATTCCTTATGCCCCTCATCCTTAAAAAGCAGGGCAATATATTCGGCAGTACCGCCAAATAACGATACCGCTATAGCATACGGAAAACCAACGCCCAAAGCCCGCACATTAGCAGGGAAAAGTTCGGCCTTTACAACCGCGTTTATAGAGGTGTAACCACTCACCACAATCAAAGCGCACATAATAAGCGCGAAGGCTAGCCAAACATCCTTAGTGCCGCTTAAGCTATATAATATAGGTATGGTGATGATGGTACCCAGCACGCCAAAGGCAATCAGCAAAGGTTTTCGCCCTATTTTGTCAGACAATAAACCGAACAGCGGCTGTATCAGCATAAAAACAACCAGCGTGAGTGTAGAGATCAACGTAGCGCTGCTTTTTGAAAAGCCCGATGTGTTCACCAAAAACTTTTGCATATAGGTAGTGAAGGTATAAAATGCCACCGTGCCGCCTAATGTCAGCCCGATAACAGTTAGTACGGCTTTGGGGTGTTTTGCCAGTTCCTTTAAAGTGCCCCGGTTTGATGCGGGTTGGGCATCTTTTACAAATGAGGCCGACTCCTGTAAACTCCGCCTTAAATACATAGTGATCACCGCCAGGAAAGCGCCTATACCAAATGGGATGCGCCAGCCCCAGTCGTGCAATTGTTGTTCGGATAAAAACACCCGCTGTAACAGAACCAACACGCCTAAAGCGATCAGCTGCCCCATAATAAGGGTGACGTATTGAAAACTGGAATAGAAGCCCCTGTGTTTACGGGTAGCGACTTCGCTTAAATAAGTGGCGCTGGTACCATATTCGCCGCCAACGCTCAGGCCTTGTATAATGCGGGCGATAACCAGTATAAAAGGTGCTGCAATCCCGATTTGCTTATAGCCGGGCGTTACGGCAATGATCAATGATCCTAAACTCATTAGCAATACCGAAAAGGTAAGCGCGCTTTTACGGCCTTTTTTATCGGCATAAGTCCCCATGAGCCAACCACCTATTGGCCGCATTAAAAAGCCGATGGCAAATATGCCAGCGGTATCCAACAGTTCGGCAGTTTGGTTTCCCGAAGGAAAAAATATGTGCGCGAAGTAAAGCGAGAATGCGGAATAAACATACCAATCATACCACTCAACCAGGTTGCCCAATGAGCCGCCTATAATAGATTTTAGCCTGCCTGCGGTTGTTTGCTCCATACTGTTGTTTTAGGATTGTGGTTTATGTTAGCTAAAATACGTTATCCGGTTGTTATTTGGGGTGATAGGGAGATAACTTCTTTGCCTAATATCTCATCCCTACAGCATTCAAGCGCCCACGCTTACGACAACAATGTAGTTTGAATTGTTTTAAGCGTGGACGCTTAAAATATTTGAGTTCAAGCGTGGACGCTTGAACTGGCGGAAAAAATAAATTTATAAATTATATCTTTATGCAACTTAATCAACCGTTCACAATTCACTACTCACCAACCCAATGCTTTTCACCGAAGACTTTTTGCATTACGTATGGAAATTCAGGCTGTTTGATAAAACCGATTTGAAGACCGTTGAAGGTGAAACGATAGAGATATACGCCGCAGGCATGCAAAACACTGATGCCGGACCCGATTTTCATAATGCCCGCATCAAAATCGGCGATACCATGTGGGCCGGGAATGTGGAAGTGCATGTACCCTCATCCGACTGGCATAAACACAACCATACCAATGATGGCGCTTATAACAATGTAATTCTCCATGTAGTTTATCGCGATGATGAGCCGGTTATTTTACCAAACGGCAGGCGCTTACCCACACTCGAACTGCAAAACCGCATCTCGCCCGAATTATATAACCGTTTTCACTCCCTCGTTTACAGCAACCAAACCTTTATCCCCTGCGAGGGCAGTATCGGTACAGTTGATGAATTTACCATGCGCAGCTGGTTTACAAGAATTTTGATAGAACGCCTGGAGAAACGCTCAACAGCAGTAATATCAGCATTAAACCTGAACCGAGGCGATTGGGAGGAAACTTTTTACCAGTTTTTAGCGGCAAATTTTGGCTTTAAGACAAATGCCTTGCCGTTTGAACTGCTGGCGAAGTCGCTGCCGCAAAATATACTGGCCAAGCATAAAAACAACCCGATGCAAATTGAGGCGCTGGTATTCGGGCAGGCGGGCTTTCTCGAAGCTGAACTAACCGATGAATACCCGCTGACATTGCAAAAGGAATATAATTTTCTCCGCAAAAAATATAGTCTTACTCCTATCGAGAACCATTTGTGGAAATTCCTGCGGATGAGGCCGCAAAACTTCCCGACCGTAAGGCTGGCACAGTTTGCGGCACTTGTAGTAAGATCAAATCACCTGTTCTCCAAAATACTGGACATAAAAGATGTAAAAGCCCTGCGCGAACTATTTACCGATATACCTGTTAACCCATATTGGGAAAATCATTATCGTTTTGATGTGGAATCAAAGCCTATGGCAAAAAACATAGGGCAATCATCGGTTGATGTATTGCTTTTGAACACTTTAGCACTATTTTTGTTCAGTTATGGTAAGCACTTACAATTACAATATTATATAGACAGGAGTTTAAAGCTGCTGGAAAATTTGCCCAGGGAAGAAAACAATATCATTGCTGATTTTAGCGTTGTTGGTGTGAACATTAAAACAGCGTTTGAGTCGCAGGCTTTATTGGAGTTGAGGAATAATTATTGTATATTTAAAAAGTGCCTGCAATGCGGCATTGGCAATAAAATACTGGCTCATTCAAAGCAGATGTATTAAATTTGCCAATTAGTTATGCAAGTAGGTTTATCGTTATGGTCTGCGTTTAATGGCGCTATATTATTAGCCGCCATTTATTTAATTTATAAATACTTAGTTAAACCGCACATAAAATGAGCGGTCGACATTAAAAATTTAAAGGCTGATATGTTGCAACGGATACTCACTTTTTTTGAACGCTACTCTTTTGGGGTATGTACCTACCTGGGCGAGCGCTTTAATGTATCGATCAGTAAAATACGTTTGTTTTTCATCTACTCTTCATTCCTGGCAGTAGGCTTCCCGCTTATATTTTACATATTTGCCGGTATAGTACTCGATATCAGGAATTACGTAAAACGTGTGCATACACGGGTTACTGATCTTTAAGTTTCAATAAATTTTTCTTGTTTTCTATCCTCTTTGTGCGAAATGGAGAGAGGGTTGACAAGTGTAGCAAAGTCGGGGTAACTTAACAGAGAGCGTAAAAGATCGGCTTATTATCACTTGCATATTTTGACTCACCCGGTTATCGCTCAGCCGCTCAACCTACCCTCTCTGTCGCAAGCGGCAAAGAGGGTAAAGCAATTCCTTTTTTTGATTTCCTTTACCCTCTTTATGCGCAGCATAGAGAGGGTCGACCAGCGAAGCGTAGTCGGGGTGAATCAACAGTGCGTTTAAACGAACTTATTTAGTAAGCTTCTCTATCTTCTCCAGCAGTTCATTCATCTCAAACGGCTTCGCCAAAAAATCATCAGCGCCCGATTCCATGGCTGATTCCTTGATATCCCTGCTGGCTGAGATCATAATAACCGGGATGTTTTTGGTAGCATCCGTATGTTTTAATTTTTTGCAGATATCCCTGCCATCCTCGCCCGACATCCATATATCTAACAATAACAAATCAGGCAGTTCATCCTTCATATCCAGCACTGTTGAACCATCAACGGTCGAGGTCACCTGGTAGCCTTCAAATTCCAGCAGCATTTCAACCGCATCCACAATTCCCGGGTCGTCATCTGCTATCATTATCTTTTTGTATTTCTCGCTCATGCTGGTAGTTGGTATACGGTATCCTGAAGTTTTATTGTTAAACGTTATTTATCCTATTTTGTTGGCATATCATCTGCAGGTAATGCAAAACAAAAAGTAGATCCTTTTCCTTCCACGCTGTTTACCCACATTCTGCCACCTTCGCGCTTCACAATTTCTGATGAAATATACAAGCCTAACCCTAAACCGGGGAAAGTGTGCTGCTTGTTGCCGCTTACGCGATAGAACTGCTCAAACACTTTATCCGTCTTATCATCCGGTATGCCTATGCCAAAATCCTGCACACAAACCACCACTTCATTATTCTCCAGTTTTGTGCTGATGATGATCTGTTCCGAATGCGGCGAATATTTAATTGCATTGGTGATCAGGTTAGTAATTACCTGGCTAATGCGGTCTTTATCAGAGTAGATCTGGCCTGTATGTGAAAAATCTTCTACCAATGTATGCTTATTGGTAGTGTGCTGAAGATCTTCAATGGTTTCTTTTACGGCCTGATTAAAATCAAACCATGTTTTGTTGAACTGTAAGCGGCCGGAGTTTATCTTGGTAACATCAAGCAGGTCGCCTATGAGATTGGTGAGGCGGTTTACCTGGGCATCCATCCTTAAAACCATTTCGGCTTTTTTGGTTTCACCCTCTTTTGTTAACATAGCGCCCAAAACCTGCGCATATGCCTTTATACTGGTAACCGGCGTTTTTAACTCATGACTGGCTATACCTAAAAAATCATCTTTTTGGCGTTGCAGCTGTTTTTGATCGTCGATATCCGTATTGGTACCGAACCATTTTACTATTTCATCGTCTATAATAAATGGCAGTGCCCTTGCCAGGTGCCATTTGTAAATACCGTCTTTATCTTTCAGCCTAAATTCAAACTGATACGGTTCTCCGGTTTGTAACGAGTGCTGCCATACATGCATGCAGGCTGCAAAATCATCCGGATGTACAAATGATTGCCATGATGCGCCAATAACGTTTTCGGCAGGGGTGCCAAAAAAGTCGACGGTTCTGCCATTCACATAATCGATCTGGCCGTCGGTAGTAGCCGTCCATAATTGTACGGGCATAAAACCTGTTACAAATTCAAACTGGCGTATCTGGTCATTAAGTTCCCGGTTTTTAGTGTGTAACTGAGTTTCGGCATTGGTTATTTCGGTAACATCGGCGCACGCGCCTATATAGCCTGCAAAACTACCGTTTTGTTTATATTGAGGATTGCCGGTAGCAATGCACCAGCGGATTTCGCCATCCTGGCGTTTTATCCTGAAATTTGACCAATATGGCCTGCGTGCATTAAGGTCGCTTAAAAACTGCGCGGCAGCAATTTCTCTATCCTCGGGTATAATAGCTTCCGACCATCCGCTCCCCTTTGTTTCTTCAACCGTTTGCCCGGTCCAATCGGCCCAGGTTTGGTTGCTGTAAATTATGTTGCCCTCATGGTTCGACATCCATAGCGCCGTTGGGCTGGCATCGGTTATATTCTTTAGCAAGTGTTCACTTTCGGTAAGCGCCTTTTTATCGGCAATTTCGCGCCGAAGATCACGTGCGATAGATGCTCTACCCTGTGGCTTGCCGCTAACAGAATCATACACCAGCATAGTTGTACCATAAACCGGTATAACCTCGCCGGTTTTGAAATGCTTGTAATTGATCTTGCCCGACCATTTGCCTTTATCAAACAGCGATTTGTTAACCTCTTTTTGTAAGCGGTCCAATTCATCGGGCATTACAAACTCGCTGTTGTGCCGGTTAATTACTTTGGTAGTAATGCCCAGCATTTCGCGCCCGGCCTTATTCACGTAAGTAACATTACCTTCCAGGTCAGACAGACTCACAAAATCCGAACTGTTATCAATTAATGATAGTAGTTTGAATTGCTCATTACGCGCCGCCTTTTCGGGTCTTAGATCACGGGCTACCGAGGCGCGGCCTATAATTTTGCCCGTTGCAGGGTCATCTATCCTAAAAACATTTAAATGCACAGGGATCGGTTCACCGGTTTTAAAATGGCGGTAGTTTATCTCGCCGTTCCAGTTGCCCGTTTCCATCACTATTGGTATAATCTGGCTGTATAACCTTTCACCTTCTTCGGGCATGTAATATTCAATGGCTGGCCGCTGGGCTTCTTCCAAACTATCAAGCCCCAGCATCTCATAACCGGCTTTGTTCAGGTACACGAGGTTGGCATCCAGATTGGCAACGCCAATTACATCAGCAGTATTTTCAACAAGCGCTATCAGCTTTTGCTGCTCTTCCCTTGCATGCACATCTTTGGTAACATCAAGCGCGGTGCCCGAAAAGCGAAGATTTTCGCCTTTATCATTAAAATAAGCCTTGCCTTTACACTTTATCCAGCGGATCTTTTTATCGGCACCCCATATAATTCTGAAAGTATCATCATAATTACCACCGTTTTTGGGATCGAGGGCGATCCTCACCGATTCGGTGATACGTTCTGCATCATCAGGGTGTACATGCTCACGCACATTTGCTAAAGGCACCACATCATCCTTCAAAAAGCCATACAGTTCTTTGCAGCGTTCATTCCATATCACTTCACCTTTAACACGGTCAATATCCCACATCCCTAATTCAGCCGATTCAATAGCTAATTGAGTGCGTTCCTCTGATTCTGTCAGTTTCTGCCGGGTTATCACCAACTCGGTTACGTCGGCTGCCGTATTCAGCACCCCCCAAACATTGCCATCGGCATTTTTAAGCGGTTTAAAAGTAAAATTGAAGTAATAGGTTTGCAGCCTGCCATCCACTACCAGGTCAACACGGTCCTCAGTAGCTTCATAAGCTACACCACTGGTAAAAACCTTATCCAGTATTTTAAAAAAGGGCTGGCTTGCAAGTTCGGGCAATGCCTCGTAATAAGTTTTTCCTATTACCGATGCATCCCTGCCCCAGGTTTTGAGCATAGACCGGTTAGCCAATTGTATCACCATCTCCCTGCCTACATATAAGCCAACAGGCGTGGGTGATTCTTCAATCAGCGTTCTGAAAATATTTTCGTTTTGCTCGAATGATGAAATGGCTTGGTTACTCATTTATTGGCTGAAACACAAATATAGATTTTAAACATAAAACCACGTACTTCAAAATTGTTTAAAGAAATTAAAATTAGAAATTTATTTAACTATAAAAACATTTATAGATATAAATTATAGTTATAGGATATTTTAGTGATTTATTGGATTGTGGTCTTTATATTGCAGGCTGATAAGATGAATTATCAAACCAAAAAAATAGCAGCTTGTTAAATTTATGGCGATGGATATTTTTAGTGAAAACAAATATCGCGGCTGTAATAAATTATTTACAGGGAAAAATTAAGTTTTTTTAATCACCACAAAAACAATTTAATACTGATCTGCATTGTATGCCAATTAGTATTGTAATAGCTTATTAAATATTATTTTTTGTATTAATATAATAAAGAATTAAAAATGAGTAAGGCTCAAAACAAAGGTACATCAGCTATACAGCACCCGCTTTTACCCAAAACCCCTACAGGCATTAACGGGCTGGATGAGATAACCGAAGGCGGACTTCCACAAGGCAGGCCAACCCTGATTTGCGGGGATGCTGGCTGTGGTAAAACGCTGATGTCGATTGAATTTATAGTAAGGGGGGCAACTCAATATGATGAGCCTGGTGTGTTCATGGCTTTTGAAGAAAAAGCTGATGAATTAGCTGCAAATGTAGCTTCATTAGGCTTCGACCTGGATCAACTGCAGGCCGACAAAAAAATAAAGATTGACCATGTGCATATCGACCGTACCGAAATTGAGGAAACCGGCGAATATGACCTGGACGGCTTATTCATCAGGCTTAATTATGCCATTGATAGCATTGGCGCTAAAAGAGTAGTGCTGGATACACTGGAAAACTTGTTCTCAGGCCTCTCGAACCAGGCAGTATTACGTGCCGAACTGCGCAGGCTGTTCCACTGGCTAAAGGAAAAAGGCGTAACCGCTATTATTACCGGCGAACGCGGTGAAGGCAAACTAACCCGCCAGGGACTGGAAGAATATGTATCTGACTGTGTGATTTTGCTGGACCATAGGGTGATCAACCAGATCTCGACACGCAGGCTGCGGATAGTAAAATATCGCGGCTCGGTACATGGAACAAATGAATACCCGTTTTTAATAGATGAGGAAGGTATCTCGGTATTGCCGGTAACTTCATTAAAACTGGAAAAACCGGTATCATCCGACAGAGTTACATCAGGCATTCCGGCATTGGACCAGATGCTTGGCGGTAAAGGATTTTTTAAAGGCAGCAGCATTTTGGTGTCGGGTACGGCAGGTACAGGCAAAACCAGTATAGCCGCTTATTTTGCCAACGAAACCTGTAAACAGGGTAAACGCTGCATCTATTTCGCGTTTGAGGAATCACCGAGACAGATCATCCGTAATATGCACTCAATTGATGTTGATCTGCAGCAATATGTGGATGGAGGCACGTTAAAATTCTTTGCTTCAAGACCAACATTATATGGGTTGGAAATGCATTTGGTGGCCATGTATAAACTCATTAAGCAATTTAAGCCCGATGCTATTGTGCTTGACCCTATTACCAATTTAATAACGGTAGGCTCAGTTAGCGAGGTAAAAGCTATGCTGATACGCCTGATAGACTTTTTACAGGAAGAACAGATCACGGTGATGTTTACCGCGCTTACTTTAAATACTATTATCAGCGACCAAACCGACGAAGGTGTATCATCATTAGTAGATGCCTGGCTGTTGGTTCGGGATATTGAATATAACGGCGAGCGTAACCGTGGTATGTATATTATGAAATCGCGCGGGATGAAACACTCTAACCAGGTAAGAGAGTTTGTTATAACCGATAAAGGGCTCGATCTGGTAGATGTTTACCTTGGCCCTGAGGGCATACTCACCGGTTCGGCAAGGGAGGCACAGATATTGCAGGAGCAAACCGGCGATGTATTACGCGACTATGCAGTTACTCGTAAGGACCGTGAAATTGTACGCAAGCGTAAAGTACTGGAAGCCAAGATATCGAGCCTGCAAACAGAGTTTGAATCGGCTGAGGATGAACTGAATAAAATATACCAGGAAGAGGAATTAATTAAACAGGTAGCTGAAAAAACCCGCAGTGAGATCACAAACAGGCGCGGCGAAAAGGGATAATCAGCATTAATAGCATAAAAGTAAAAGGATAATACTGTATGGATACAGAAGCAGAAAAATATGAACTCAGGTTATATGTTGCAGGCAAAACAGCAAAGTCTGTTACGGCATTAACAAACCTTAAAAAATATTGTGAGGAACATTTAAAAGGACAATATAAAATTGAGGTGATCGACCTGTTGGTACAACCTCAGCTGGCCGAAGGCGACCAAATATTTGCTATACCTACATTGGTAAGGAAAGTGCCGGAACCGATACGGAAGATAATCGGCGACCTATCAAACGAAGAGAAGGTACTGGTTGGCCTTAACATACGACCGGCTTAATATAAATTAAATGATAGAGCAGGAACAAATGTATAGTTTTAATGATGATGATGCCTTAAATGAAAACGAGGTGTACGTATTACGTTTGTTCGTAACAGGTGCTTCGCCAAACTCTATACGTGCCATAGCCAATATAAAGCAGATATGCGAAACGTATTTGAAAGACAACTATGAACTGGAAATAATTGATGTTTACCAGCAACCATTAATAGCTGAAAGTGAACAGATAATTGCTTTACCATTGCTGATAAAAAAATCGCCCTCTCCTGAGCGCAGATTAATAGGCGATATGAGTGATACTCAAAAAGTACTTAGGGGCCTGGGCTTACCAACTGATTTATAATGGAACAGGATAAAATTACATATGATAAGTTAAAGAGCGAGAATAATGAACTTCGCCTGCAACTGGAGGAGGCCAATGATACCATACAGGCCATCCGCACCGGGCAGGTGGACGCGTTTATTGTTAGCGGCGATAACGGGCACGAATTATATACGTTAAAAACTGCCGACCAAACCTATCGTGTATTTATCGAAAAAATGAATGAGGGCGCCGTAACGCTTAATCATAATAGATTGATCTTATATAGCAATTCCCGTTTTGCCACAATGGTAGGCATACCGTTAGAAAAGATACTCGGCTTGCCATTTGAAACATTTATACCTGTTGAATCACAAAGAAAATTTAACCAGCTGATAGATAATGGTTGGGAAGAAGATTGCAAAGAAGAAATAGGTTTATTAAATAAAGCAGGTGACGAAATATGCTGCCTTTTATCATGTAACATACTTGAGCTTGATGAAGGCCCAGCGTTAAGCCTTATCCTTACCGACCTCACCATATTAAAAGAGGCCGAAAAGGAACTGAAGTTAAAGAATGAGCAGCTAAAAATAGCACAAAACGCTACTGAAAAACTTAATAATGAATTGGAAGATACAGTACGGTCACGTACCAATGAATTACTGATCAGTCGCGAGCATTTCAGGTTACTGGCTAATAATATACCCCAAATGACCTGGACCAGCCTGCCAAACGGCGAGGCTAATTTTTATAACCAGCAATGGTATGATTATACCGGCTTAAAAGAGATGGGCACAAGCAGGCTGCCGCTGGAAGTTGTTGTTCACCCGGATGATTTGGAAAACACGGTTGAAAAATACCATGCATCACTAACAACCGGGAATATTTTTGAGGTAGAGAACCGATATAAGAACGGAACCGACGGTAGTTACCGCTGGCACCTTAACCGGGCCATCCCTTTACGTAATGATGATGGAAAAATAATTTTATGGGTAGGTGCCGCTACAGATATTGAGGAGCAGAAACGTGAGATGGAGCGCAAGGATGAGTTTATAGGCATAGCCAGCCATGAGTTAAAAACCCCCTTAACCAGTTTAAAGGGCTACTTACAACTCATCGCGTCATATAAAAAAGAAGATTTGCCGCCGATAGTTAAAACTTATATAGATAAGGCCATCATCTCCATCAATAAACTACAGCATTTAGTAAATGACCTGCTTGATGTGAGCAAGATACAGGCGGGCAGGCTCGAATATGGCTTAAAACAGGTAGACATTTCGGAACTGGTGAGGCAATGTATTGAGAATGCAGTACATATTTACCCTGCCTATGAGTTTAAAAATGAGGCACAACCTAACCTCGTGATAAATGGTAATGCTGAGCGTTTGGAACAAGTTTTAATGAACCTGATCAACAATGCGGTAAAATATTCTCCTAACAATAAAGAGGTCATTGTCAGGGCTATTCAATTTAAGGATAGTGTGCGTGTATCGGTAACCGATTTTGGCATCGGTCTCTCTGCCGAACAGATCGACCGCATATTTGAACGCTTTTACCGCGTTGAGGATAAAAAATACATGACCAGCGGCTTGGGCATGGGCCTTTACATCTCCACCGAAATAATTAACGCGCACAATGGTAAAATAAGCGTACAAAGCGAGCCGGGAAAAGGTTCAACATTTTATTTTGAGTTGCCTTTACTCAACGTTTAAGTATCTATATTAGCCTTACTTAATTTTATCTATGAATTTAAAGGATATTAAGGATAAAATAGTAAGCGGCGATCTTAAGTCGTTACTACATCCGGGCACCAATACAGATATTCACCCGGTTGATGTTGCCCGAATATTGGATACATTGCCTTTTAATACGGCGTACAATTCATTTATTGAATTTCCTGAAAAAAAGAAGGCGACACTTTTTGTTTACCTCAGCCATATTCTTCAGCATAAAATTATCTGTAAGCTTGAGCAAAAAGATGCAGTTTATATCTTAAACCATATCAACTCAACCGACAGGTATTCCTACTTTGTTTCCTTAAAACCTATCGACCGTTCCAAGTTTCTGGATTACCTGGATGATAAGAACAAAAAGGCCACCTGCGATATGCTGGGCTACCCCAGGCAGAGCGTAGCCCGCCTGGTTAACACCGAGTTTGCAGCAATAACCGAAGGCATGACCATTGCTGAAGCCAGCGAGCACCTGCGTAAAAACCAGGCAGACTCGGATACTGCAAACGTAATTTATGTAGTGGATGGAGAGGGTAAACTAATTGACGATATCCCGGTGAGGCGTTTGGTATTGAACGAGCCATCGAAAACCATAAAAGATATTATGGATGATGTGGTTATTAAACTAAATATTGGCGACAACACCGATGAGGCCATTAATAAATTTAAAGAATATGACCGCACCGTATTACCGGTAGTTAATAATGAGAACTTGCTGATAGGTGTTATCACTATCGATGACATTATCGATCTGGCTGAACAAAAGACCACTAAGGAACTGCAACAGTTTGGTGGTGTTGAATCACTGGAATACCCTTATGTTAAAACCCCTGTATTTTCGCTTATCCGAAAACGCGGCAGTTGGCTTATCGTATTGTTTTTGAGCGAGATGTTAACAGCCACCGCTATGGGCCATTTTCAGGATGATATTGCCAAGGCTGTTGTACTGGCATTGTTTGTACCGCTGGTTATGTCGAGCGGGGGTAACAGCGGCTCGCAGGCGGCTACCTTAATTATACGGGCGCTGGCTATAAAGGAACTTACCATACGCGACTGGTGGTATGTAATGAAGCGCGAGGCTTTCTCGGGTTTGTGCCTGGGGATAATTTTAGGCACTATCGGCTTTTTGCGCATCTCTGCATGGCAATGGCTGGGCTGGTATAATTACGGGCAGTATTGGATGCTGATCGGTGTTACTATCTTTTTCTCCCTCATCGGCATTATCATGTGGGGAACGCTGAGTGGTTCTATGATCCCTATCGTACTTAAAAAATGCAAGCTTGATCCGGCTACCTCATCCGCACCATTTGTAGCTACCCTGGTGGATGTTACCGGCCTCATTATCTATTTTAGCATAGCTGCTGTTATACTGAAGGGGAAATTACTGTAGTTATTATTTCACCTCGCCATTGCTGTTTATACTGATCAGGTTTCCTTGTCGGTCAAACAAAATGAACCGCCAGTGATATGAATAGTCGTTAAGCTTTTGTTTGGGGATGCCAAGCACACTATCACCCTCATAATAACTTAATACCAGTTGCCCGTTTGGCAGCAGGTACCATAATGAATACTCATGGTCATTAATTTTTCAAAGGTGATTACCTGGCTGGCATTAAAACGTTGCAAATACGGAAAGTCGCCTTGCTGGTTCGGAAATAATGTAGAGCTGTCGCCCGGTGCAATAAATGTCAATGACCCGGCTAACGGATGTTCAGCCGCATACTTAAAAACAAAATTTCGGTGTTTTAAAATTGCTGCCAGTATATCTTTTAAATGTATGGCATGTGCTACCGAATCTGCATTGCCTACATGCAGCGCATCATCCAAATAAATATTTGCCGGTAACGTTTTAGGCTGAAGCTTTAAAAATGCAAAGTTGCCGCCCGACCGGACATCCACGATATGGTAAGTATTTCTTAACACCGCGAAGGCTTGTGGATATTGTAGTTCATAATCTTGTTGTGTGAAAGCCTTTTCGCAATAATTGCGATAAATAAAATCATATATATCGCTGTAAACTATCTCCCCGGCTATTAAGGGTTTTAAATTGCAGGCGCTATCCTGCCCCAAAGCAGCAGCCGCAAACCGGCTGATCTGTATGTTATACGTTGTATCGCGTTTATTAATTACCCAGGGTAATAAGAAAGGATATTCATACGATGCTTCAAAAGAAACGGTATCTTTTGTATTTTTCTTTATTATGCTGATCACACAATCTACGTAAACATCAGTGGGTGTGTTGGAGAAAAAGATATTCAATGTGCTATCAACCCGCGGTTGACGGATACTGTTTAAGAATTCTTCCTTTTGCGATGCGCGCAGACCGTGAAATGATGGCCAAAGCTTATCCGCATTGGCTTTTAAGTAATCAGCAGTAATACCTGTAACAGCAGCCTTATAGCGAATCGGGCGCAATTGTGCAGCTGCAATAAAGTTTATAACCGCCTGCTCATCCAGGTATTTCTGAAAAACGTGAATGCCTTTACGTGAAAAGTTAGGATGTCTTCTACTTAAAAACGCATCTAATGCCCTTGTTTCTTCAGTATGGAAAACGGCCCATTTGCTATCCTGCTTTGTTATTTCATTAATGGATGTACAGGAACCGCCCATGCCACCACTTTTTTCTGTTATGATGATCTTAGCAACATCCTTATAATTAATGACTGTTTGCCCGTATGAATTGAACAAACTAATCATCACCATTAATAATGCAGCTGCTGCTTTCCTGAAAAATAAAGGTTTGGTTATAACTCGCATTCGCGGACGGTTTAATGGGGATAAAAGTATATAAAGTTCCCCATTGAATAAGTAACATGTTTGAAACAGGAATTTTGTGGTTTCGGGGAGATCGCAATGCCAATTAACTATGCAGCAGCTTTACAAAAGGCAAACTAAAATGAAATATAGATCCCATCCCTTCACGGCTATCAACCCCTATCTGGCCGTGATGGTTGTGTACGATCTTCTCGCTTATGTACAGGCCCATGCCGCTGCCTTCAATATCAGCGCCATTATCAACCCTGAATGATTTCTTGAATAGATTTTTAATGTCCTTTTGGGCAATACCTATGCCATAATCCCTTACGGCAACTTTAAGCATAACTCCGTATATAGTTAAATTTACATCAACGGTATTACGATTTGGCGAATATTTTATGGCGTTTGTAAGCAGGTTGCTCAATACTTGTCCAATACCCTGCCTGTCGCCTTCTATCCAAACACAGGGCATGGCTGCTACCTGTATTTTATGGGTAAAACATATAGTTTGTACATTATCGGCAATTTCCCAGATCAATTCATCGAGCCTGAAAACCTGGTTAGAGCGCGTATGTGCCCTGCCTGTTTTTTGCGAAGTACTCAGGTAATCATTAATAATATTTTTTAGCCTTTCAGCCGATCTGGATGTGCGTTCAATTACCTGGTTTACTTTTTCATTTGCATTGCCCGCTGTAAGGCGCGCAAGTATTTGCAAATAACTGCGGATACTGGTTAATGGCGTATTTACTTCGTGATTTACAATACTTATCAACTCATCTTTTTGCAGTTCGATTAATTTACGGTCGGTAATATCTATAGTAGTGCCGATCATTTTTACGGCCTTTCCGTTTTCAAATAAGGCAATACCATCAGCTTTTACCCAACGGATGGGGCTATCTGCATACACTATTCTGTATTCTGATTGGTATTTTTGCCCCTCGTTTTCAATGGCATTTCGCACACTCTCATTCATCTGCGGTAAATCATCCGGATGTATAAGTGAAAGCAAGGTTGGATAATCTAAATGGGAATCTGTAGTTAATCCTACGTTTTCTTTACACGTTCCGGTGCAGCGCATTTCGTAAGTAAACAAATCCAATTCCCAAAATCCAATCCTGGTATTATCAAGAGCAATACGAATGTGCTGATCGGTTATTAATTCCAGATCATCCTTCTCATATTTAGCAAACAGATCGCTGGTTTCCATGCAGGTTTTTTAGGAGAGTGAAATATAGAAAATATTACAATATAATACTAATTTAATTATTTACTTTAAAGTTAAAGCAATATTAATGTTCGCTTACCCTAATGGCGACACAAATTGTCCCTTAGTCTGTTAAAATAACGAAATTGTTTTATGTACTTTCACATTATAAATAAATATGGCGTATGTCTGCAACTGGCGATGGAAATGTAAACTTAATTGTTAATAATAGCGGGATTGCTACAGTTAGTTTTTATCATCCGGCACAAAACTCACTCCCTGCTGCTTTGCTTGATGAACTTACAGCAAAAATTGAACAAGCCGGTAACGATGCCCAGACCCGCGTTATTATACTAAAAAGCGAGGGCGACCGCACCTTTTGTGCAGGTGCCAGCTTTGATGAACTGTTACAGATAAAAGATAAGGAAGCGGGTGCTATATTTTTCTCGGGTTTTGCCAGGGTGATCAACGCATGCCGTAAATCGCCCAAGGTTATTATTGCCCGTGTACAGGGTAAAGCTGTGGGCGGAGGTGTAGGTTTGGCGGCAGGGGCCGATTATTGCCTGGCTACTGAAGCAGCTTCCATAAAACTAAGCGAACTGGCTATAGGTATCGGCCCGTTTGTGATCTCGCCAGCTGTGGTACGTAAGATAGGCTTGCCCGCGTTCTCGCAGTTAACCATCCGTGCGGTTGATTTTCAAAGCGCACAATGGGCCTTGCAAAAAGGTTTGTATAACGAGGTTTATGCTGATATTGCCAGTCTTGACGAAGCAGTTAATGGCCTTGCCGAAAAACTGGCATCCTACCATCCAAAAGCGCTTACCGGCCTAAAACAAATTTTATGGGAAGGCACCGAAGACTGGGACAATATACTCAACCAGCGCGCCGCCATGAGCGGCGAACTGGTATTATCGGAGTTTACACAACAAGCCTTGCAGGCGTTTAAGAGTGGGAAACGATAGCCTCTTAATGCTCCATTATCGCCACCACCGGGTAATGATCCGACGGTATGCGACCATGGAAAGTGTTGGTTAAAATTGCATAACGTTTTACATGGAACTGCTTGCTCACAAAAATGTGATCGATACGACTATTACCATTGTTTTTGTTTGGGTTGAAGTCGTTATAGCTGTCATCATAATCCAGTTTAACCGGGGCGAGGTTGTAGCTATCTTTCAATAAGCCTGAGTTATTAACTACCGCGTAACTTTCAGAAGTTTGATCAACATTAAAATCACCTGTTAATATGGTGGGTATATTGCCAGCCATTGCGGTAACCTTGCTCAGCACCAGTTTAGCACTTTCGCGCCGGGCCACTACCCCAATATGATCCATATGAAGGTTAAAGAAATAAAATTTAAAGCCTGTTTTTATTTCCTCAAATTCGGCCCAGGTACATATGCGCGGTAAAACGGCGTCCCAGCCTTTGTTGGGTTTATCGGTAATGGTTGAGAGCCAGAAATTGCCTTGTTTTATGATCTTAAATTTATCAGCCTTATAAAAAATTGCAGAGTGTTCACCAGCCTGTATGCCATCATCACGACCAATGCCTATCCATTTATAGCCCGGCAGGCTATCGGTAAGGTTATTCAGCATGTGGTATAGGCCTTCCTGTGTACCGAATACATCCAGGTCATTAAATCGGATAATTTTGGCCATTACCGGGAAGCGGTGCCGCCAGCCGTTGCCGTTAACTGAATCATCGGCGTTATCATAGCGCAGGTTGTAGGTGCCGATGTTTAATTGCTGGCTGTAGCCTTTGCCAACACTGCATAGCAATATCAGCATAAAAAATAGTGAACGGATTTTCATGGGTATGTTTTGGTAGAAATTTGAGGATTAATCCGATTCGTAAAGCCTTAAACGGTTTTTAAGGGTACGTAAACTTGCCTGCATCTGCTCAACCCTATCAAGCAAATGAGTTATGGCTTCAATCCCTGCTATGTTTATCTCCAGGTCATGATGCAGATGGATCATTTTCTCTAACTTTTGCAGTTCAGTTTCGGGTATATAAGTGGCCTCGTTCACCACGGTTATCTGTACCAGCCCTGCTTCCTGTAACGAAGTGATAAAGGTGCGCTCAACATTATAGTAAACGCAAAAATCGCTGGTTGCTATTAAATGTTCTTTTGTCATCTTCTTTTGGGTTTAATATCAGGATTTGGCTAACTCCTCAAACAATTGCTTTTGCTTATCGGTAAGATTTGTTGGCAATTCTATTTCATAGGTGAGGTAAAGGTCGCCAAATTCACCTTCTTTTTTATAAACAGGCATGCCCTTGCCTTTTAACTTTACTTTGGTGCCGTTCTGGGTTTCGGCTTTTACCTTAACTTTCACTTTGCCGGTTAATGTATCGGCAGTAATATCGCCGCCTAATATGGCGGTATACAGGTCGAGTTTTATGGTATTATACAGGTCGTTGCCCTGGCGTTTAAATTTCGGATCGTTTGCCACTGAAAAATTTATAAATAGATCGCCTGCCGGGCCGCCGTTTACGCCGGGACCGCCATGGCCTTTTACTTTAATATTTTGTCCGTTCTCCACACCTGCCGGTATGGTTATACGTATGTTTTTGCCGTTAACGGTTAGGGTTTGCTTATGGCTTTCCATTACATCCTGCAGGGTTAAGTGCAGTTCTGTATTGTAATCCTGCCCGCGGTATTTGGGCTGGCTCCCTCTGCGTGAGCCGCCCATTGAGCCGCCAAACATCGACTGGAAAAATTCCGAGAAATCATCGCCGCCGCCATCGTTGCCAAAACCTTCGTACTCGTAACCCCTCCCGCCTGAGCCACCCGCATAACTGCGCTGCTGGCTCTGCTGTTGCTGCCGCGCTTGTTCATAAGCTTCGCCATGCTGCCAGTTCTCACCATACTGATCGTATTTTTTGCGATTCTCGGCATTGCTCAGCACCTCATTAGCTTCATTCAGCTGCTGAAACTTTTTATTCGCTTCGGCATCGTTGGGGTTAAGATCAGGATGATACTTACGCGCAAGCTTGCGGTAAGCACCCTTTATATCTTTTTCCGACGCGTTTTTATCAACACCTAATATTTTATAATAATTAATAAAAGCCATTTGTAACAGGGTATTTAACCGTGATAATTTAAACCGCAAACAAGGCGGCTTGGTTTTATAAATATCGGGTTTTATTTATGAGTAGCTATAATTGATTTTGAAAAATGACATCGCACTAAGCATAGCGAATATAATTATGTGAAAAAGTGTTAAAAAGCAGGATCGCATGCAACTTTATGATAAACACCAACGTCATATAACGCAAATAACCCAAAATACTATTCTGATAAATGGAAGAAGTACTGCCCCAGTTAAAGGAATTTATTGTTGATTACTGTACCCGGTATAAGATACAACAGGTTGATCCCTGTGCCTTACACCTGGATACCAGTATCGACCTGGACCTGGCTATTTTTGACATTGAGATGGAGTTATTTTTAGCCGAGTTTGTAGAAACTTTCAGGGTGGATAACTCAAAATTTACCTGGTACAAATACGGCTATCCAAAGGGGTCGCCGGGGGTTGAGGTTATTAAAGTATTGTTTGGTTACCGATCCGCATGGGTAAAGCGTTTATCGCACAAAATATATAAGCCCAAATTCAGGGTAAGCAATTTGCAGGAGGCCGTGAAAACGGGCAGGCTGGTTTAATGATCAAAGATCGGAGATAAAAGATTAGTATCGCTGATTTAATAACAATGGGATTTAAAATAGGTGTAGATAATTGGTTTTGCTGATTAATTGTCGCTAATCTTTTATCTCCGATCTGTGATCACAGGCAAGAATACGAAGCGGGCTCCAGCTTAGGCCACAGCAATAAATTTACAGGCAGCTTTCAACGTTCTGTAGTTTAGGAGTTCGCCGAGTATTCGTTAGCATATCACAAACGGCAAGTAAATTTTAATGCTATCTTAATATCATTTCTTCATTTATCTCCCTATCTTTAAGCATTAGCTATCATACCCCTGGAAAATGCAAACTGACGCCAAGCCTAAGAAAAACAAAAACCGCTTATGGCGGTACTTTACATTATTAGGTCCTGGCCTAACTACCGGTGCCGCTGATGACGACCCATCGGGCATTGCCACCTATTCACAAACCGGTGCCCAATTTGGGTACGGGCAATTGTGGACGGCCCTGTACATGCTCCCCTTCATGACAGCCGTGCAGGAAGCCTGCGCACGCATTGGCCTGGTAACCGGCAAAGGCATAGCTGCCGTTGTAAAGGAAAATTACAGTAAGCCGGTGCTATACGCCGTGGTGGGGCTGGTTGTTATTGCCAATACTATAAATATAGGTGCCGATATTGGCGCTATGGCATCGGCAGCGCAACTGCTGGTACCTGTACCATTTGTTATACTCACCTTATTTTTTACGGCAACCATTCTGGTGCTGGAGATATTTACCAATTACAAGGTTTACTCGCGCATATTGAAGTGGCTGGCACTGGCATTACTGGCCTACCCTATTACGGTATTTATAGTGCATCAACCCTGGTTAACAGTATTAAGGGCCTCTGTTGTTCCTCATTTCGAGTTTAACTTTGCATTCCTTTTTATTATAACTGGTGTGCTGGGCACCACCATATCGCCTTATATGTTTTTTTGGGAAGCATCGCAGGAAGTGGAAGAGGAAAAAGAGAACAACAGGATAAAGAATGGTAAACCACGGGTAAGCTGGTACCGCATAAAACGCATGCGCCTGGATAATAATGCCGGTATGATCATCTCTGAGATAACCACCTGGTGCATTTTGCTGGTTGGCGCTACCGTTTTACATAACAGTGGTGTAACCGATGTTAAAACATCGGCCGATGCCGCAAAGGCGCTCGAACCTTTGGTACACTCTTTTCCGCATGCCGGTTTTTTAGCAAAGCTGATCTTTTCCATAGGCATTATTGGGCTGGGGATGCTGGCTGTGCCGGTACTGTCGGGTTCGGCGGCTTATGCTGTGGCTGAGGCTGTTAACTGGAATGCCAGCCTTAATTTTAAATTAAAGCAGGCACATGGCTTTTATGGCGTTATTACCATAGCTACCTTAATAGGTCTCATGATAAATTTTGTGGGGATCGACCCGGTGAAAGCGCTGGTTTATGCAGCCGTATTAAACGGCGTGGCAGCTGTACCGCTCTTGTTCCTGATAGCTAAAATTGCCTATAATCAAAAGATCATGGGCGAATATAAGAGCGGCTGGCTATCCAACAGTTTGCTGTGGTTCACCTTTGTGGTAATGGGCGTGGCAGCGGTAGCCATGTTCTTCACCATCTGATAGCTGTAAAGCTTTTAAAAACAATTATTTCCGTAGCGGTGTTAAACTATAACAAACATTTACTGCCATGGGAATATTACAACACATTGAACACCAGATATCGGCCCTGAACGATCTCGTAAAAATTAATTACGACAGGATCACCGGCTATGAAAAGGCGATTGAGGGAACGGAAGACGATGACCTGAAGGCATTGTTTCCTAAATATATTGAGCAAAGCAAAAAAAATATAGCCGAACTTACCGAACACTTACACGTATTAGGCGGCGAACCGGCAACGGGCACCACGCTTGCCGGCAAGTTTTATCATACCTGGATAGATGTAAAAGCCCGGTTCACCAAAAAGGACCGTCACTCCATCCTGTCCGACTGTGAATATGGCGAAGATGTAGCTAATGCCGCCTATCGCAACGCGAGCGATGATAAAGAGTTGATATGGAAAGATGAACGAATAGTAGCCATATTAGCACGGCATTTAAAAGAACTGAAAGCTTCGCATGATGCGATTAAGGCGCTGAGAGATGCTGCTGAAGTGGTAAATTCATAAAACTTAAATCACAATTAAAGCAAAGGCCATATAAGAGTGGGGATATAACCTGCTTTTATATGGCCTTTATTGTTTAATGATCAGTGTATCTAACTCATTAGGAATTATTATTGCATAAGTTCCCTCCCAAGGGAGGGGTGCGGCTGCTTGTGAAGTAGCAGGGAGGGGTTTGTACGGCGACTAAGCAATTGCAATAAACCCCTACCTCCCTTCCCCAAGGAAGGAATCGCACTACCTCTGGCTTTTTCAAACTTCCGAACACCTTTCCATCTAAATAAATAATATAAAATCACTGTAACCCCATTCTAAAACTTGCGTATAAGTTAAGCAACTGATAACTATTAATAAATAAGGATCACATCCTTATCTAACTATTTAAATGCAGGCAAGGCCCAAACTTGATTACATCAATGCAGTAAGGGGGATAGCGATTTTACTGGTGATTGTACTGCATGTATCAAGGGCGGTAATAACAACCTTGCCCGAAACAATTGCATACGTATGCGCTAAAGGCTCGTATGGTGTGCAATTGTTTTTCGTTGCCCGCGCTTTCACCCTGTACATTTCCTACAGCAACCGCATAAATATTGAGGGCGAACAACCAACCGCAATTTCTTCATCCGTCGTTTTTTCAGGATCAGCCCGATGTATTACCTGGCTGCTTTGGTTTATGGCGTAATTTGCTATTATGTACCGCATTATAATGATGGCAAACCGCTGGTTATATGGAAAGTGCTTGCAAACGTATTTTATGTTAACGATTTTATACCGGGTACTATCAATTATTTGCCTCCCGGCGGTTGGTCGGTTGGTGTGGAGATGATCTTTTACATGTGCCTGCCTTTTCTCTTCAGCAAAATAAAGGGTATTAAGGCTGCAACTACGTGGTTTGCGGCTTCGGCTGTAGGCTCAATTATTCTGAAGTTACTGATCAGGTATATACTGATACGGCTCTCTATAAACTACCAGAAGCCCGAAAGCTGGTTCCTGTATTTTTGGTTCCCTAACCAGTTCCCGGTGTTCTTTTTAGGGATAATCTTGTTTTATGCTTTGCAAAAATATGTTGTTAAAAGCGTTATTACCACTTATGCTTTATTTGCAGTTTCAACCATCTTACTGATCAGCATCAGCTACTTTATGCCTGTTATCGATCCGCATAATATATTGCCCGAGCATATTATTGTGGCCATGTTTTTTACCATTAATATATTTTTACTGGCGCAGCATAACATTAAAATATTCAACAACAGGTTTACCCGTTATTTAGGTGAAATAAGTTTCAGCTTATACTTAATACACTTTTTAGTGATATACGTGCTGGCCGATTATTTCCCGCTGCCTGCCAACCCTTATTTAAGTTTCTGCACCTTACTGGGACTGACCATAGTTGCAGGCGGTGTTATTTCAAAGATAACTTACAACAACATCGAACTTAAAGGCATAAAACTGGGCAATAAGTTTATCCATAAAAACGCTATTATATCAAAAGCTAAGTATGCCATATTTAACCCTGGGGAGTCTAACAAATTCCGCGACGCGTGATCATTATTTAGTTAATAGCTAAATAATAACCAGCCCTTATGATATCCGTAATAAAAATTAACTTTACCTTTAAAAAGAATAATACAACCATTCCTGCGTATAACACAATATAACCGCACTTCATGAGCGTAGATACTAATTATACTTTGCCCGGAAACATTTTTCAAACCATTTTTGAAAAATCACCCGGTTCTATATTAGTTAAAACTGATCTGCCGCGATTTACTATACTTGCCGTAAGCGATAGTTATTTAAAAGTTACCTCAACCACGCGCGAAGCGATACTAGGGAAAGGCTTTTTCGAGGTCTTCCCCGATGATGAACCCCAGCTGATTGATGAAAAAGCAGCCCGGCACGTGTTTACAAAGGTTATTAATACCGGCAAAACGGTTGATATACCCAGCTACCGTTATGATGTTTATAATGCGGAGACGCAAAGCCGGGAATTGCACCATTGGTCGTGCAGTAATGTTCCTATTTTGGGCGATGACGGCAAAATAGCCTATATTTTAAATACCATTTCCGATATTACTGAAGAGGTAAAAGCCAAAGAAAATGCCATGGAAAGCGCCAGCAGGCTGCGCCTGGCTACCGAAGTTACCGGCCTTGCCACCTGGGATATGGACCTGCTGCATCATGGTACTTTCTACTATTCGCCCAGGATGGTAGAGATCTTCGGTCAGCCGCCGGGCACTGTACTTACTGTAGGTAGTATGCGGAGCCAGATGAGTGCCGATGACATGCAGAATATTGTACGCAAATCATTTAAACAGGCGCTCATTACCGGCGAACATCTGTACGAAATAAAAATTGTTTGGCCCGATGAATCCATACACTGGATAAAGACCCAGGGCACCATCATATTTGATGAAAATAAGCGTGCGGTACGCATGCTCGGCACAGTGCTGGATATAACCGAGAGCAAGCGAGATGAGATCCGTAAGAATGATTTTATAGCGATGGCCAGCCATGAACTTAAAACACCGCTTACATCACTTAAAGCCTATATCCAACTGCTCGCTAAAAAATTAGCCAAAACCGATGACGATTTTGTAAGTAATGCACTGGCAAAAGCCGAGAACCAGGTAAATAAAATGTCCGACCTGATCTATAGTTTTCTTGATCTGTCGCGACTTGAATCGGGCAAGCTATCTGCCAAATTACAACTATTTAGTATAAACAAACTGATAAACGAAACCATTGCCGATATAAACCTGGTCAACAACAGCCATACGATTATTTTTAACAGTAACGAGACGATTAGCGTTAACGCCGACCGGGAAAGAATAGGCCAGGTGATCAGCAATTTCCTCGGTAATGCCATAAAATATTCGCCGAAAGAGAGCCCTATAATTGTTACCTGTAAAGTAATTGGTGACAGTGTACAGGTGGCCGTAACCGACTACGGTATCGGCATAAAACAGCGCGATCAGGAAAAATTATTCCAGCGCTTTTATCGGGTTGAAAACGAGCGGGCAAAAAACATATCGGGGTTTGGTATTGGGCTTTACCTCGCCAGCGAAATTATACAACGCCACAAAGGAAACATCTGGGTTGAAAGCCAGGAAGGTTCAGGCTCTACATTTTATTTTAGTTTACCGGTGACGGTGGGCAGTTAGCGGTGGGCAGTTAGCAGTTCGGGAATTCGTTTTCTTAAATAGAGCATAGGGTCACCCTGAGCGGTAGTCGAAGGGTAAGCGTAGAGGCCTTTGCCCACATACTTCGACTAGCGCTCAGTATGACACCTCCTTAATTTCACGTTTAGCACCAACATCATATCAAAAAAAAATGGGCAGCCTGCAGTCAAAAAAACTGCAAACTGCCCATTTGTATACTGCAAACTGTACTACTACTGCTGCGGCTGTTGTTGCCTTAACAGGGAAGCAAATTTGCTTTGATAATCTTTAAACTGCGCTGATAGTTTATTGTATAGCGCTGTTTGATGGTTATCCCTTGTAAATTCCATCATACCGCCAATTAGCTGTACACTGATGTTTATATCACGTACGCTCAGGTCATTACTGTTATTTTGCAATTGGTAGTAATCATAATCCAACTGATCTGTCAGGTAATTATCTATGCCGTTTACAAACTTGTTACCCATTACAATATCATGCAGGTTATAAGCTGCCTGTGCCAGGTAAAATTTACGTGCCGCTACATCAATATACGGGTTAATATCAGGCATTTCCTGGTCGTATTTCGCCAGTACTTTACGTGCCGAATCAGTTTTACCAGCCTGCATCAAACTCTGGGTAAGATCAAGGAAAGTGGTCATCATTACAGGGTAAAACATAGTGGTTGATTCGTGATCAAGATATTTGGCAGTTTTAAATTTACCCCATTTAAACTTGTTTATCACATTATCATACATCACATCGGTATTCACCTTTTCCATCTGATCGTGCGCCGCAGTATCAGGTTTAAAAGGTATCAGGTGATATACAAAACCCTCTTTGTACAGGTATGGTTGCAGACCTATCATGTTTTCAGGACCAACGGTAACTGTAAAGCATATCGGGCGTTTCCAATCGTTGTGCGCCAATATATCAAACATGGCCAGGTTATCCTTCATTACATAGTTTGAGGTATACGTAAATTTAAGGGTATCTGTAAGCCTGCTTTTTTCACTTGCCGGTACAACGCCATTAGCTATTACTTCATCAGCGTTTATGCCCATTTTAATTTTCTTGGTTGGCAGGTAGTTTGCACTCTCGCCGCTCTGATATTGCAGCATGGTGCGTTTATCATCCGATGATATAAAATCGAACACATCTTTTATATCAACATAACCAGGAATTTTGGCATCGTTATAATAGATCACATCGCGCACACCATCTTCATACTTTTCAAAAGGCATGGTGATAGGCAGCGGTGCCGATTCATTCATTTTATGGGTCATTTGCTTAATGTACCAGTCGCCGGTAAATAAACTCAGGTTCACAATGCGCACATCCGGCCTGATGCCTTCTACTTCCTGGTCGTACCACAATGAATAGGTATCATTATCGCCATAAGTAAACAGTATAGCATCTTTAGGGCACGAGATCAGGTAATTATAAGCCATATCATGCGGCGTCATTTTAGTCGACCTGTCGTGCGCTTTCCATTCTTTGCTTGCTAATAATATCGGGCCTGCAAGCAAACAAACAGTAGTAGCGCCAATAGTTGCCACCTGCGCTGTTAAAAACTTACGCAGTAACTCCGCAAGGGCAATAACCCCTAAGCCTATCCAAATGGCAAACGCATAGAATGAACCTACATAAGAGTAATCACGCTCACGCGGTTGTACCGATGGCTGGTTAACATATATTACAATAGCCAAACCTGTGAAGAACCATAATAGTGTTACAACTAAAGCATCTTTTCTGCGGCGGTTAAAGTGATATACCATACCCAGCAAACCAATAGCTAACGGAAGGAAATACAATGGTGTATAAGTTGTACCTGCTAACGGATTTAAAGTATCGCCGCCAACAATTGATTTTGGCAGGTGTCTTGAGCCGTCGAAAATACCGCTTGTCCAGTTACCGTCAATACCGGTCATGCTGGCTTGCCCGTCCATATCATTGTAGCGGCCTGCAAAGTTCCATAAAAAGTATCTCCAGTACATCTGGTACATTTGCCAGCTGAACATGAATTTAAAGTTGTCAACAATATCAGGGGCTTGTCCGTCAGGGATCTGCAGCCATTCCTTGTAGAACTGTGGATCCTGTCCATCAGTGCTATATATACGCGGCAGGATAGTGTTATGATCGTAAATGGTGGTTAGCTTTTTACCGGCAACCTCATATTTGGTTTTCCCCTTACGGTAGATGTTGGCACCTTCGGTTTGATCCACAGGTTTTGCATCATAATATGGCCCGTAAAGCAATGGCGTTTCGCCATACTGGTCGCGGTTAAGGTAGCTGTTAAGGGTAAATGCGTTATCGGGGTGGGTATTATCCAGATTGGTACCTGCTGTAGCCCTGATAGGAATATAAGCAAACGAACTGTAACCTAAATAAATAAAAGCGATACACAAAAATGCCAGGTTTAATATTGGTTTCCTGTTACGGATGCTGTAAATTATACCTGCAACTATTACAATTAATAACAAGATAAAGAATACAATAGCACCGCTGCCGAAGCCAAAGCCCAGTGTATTAACAAAAAACTTATCGAAATAAGCAGCAAACTTAATAGTGTACTGCCTGATACCGTATTGAATAAATACCAGAATAAATACGCTTATTAAAAAGGCTATGATACTGCTGCGAACAGTAATGTTTTTTGATCTGCGTAAAAAATAAACCAGCGCTATAGCAGGTATGGTTAATAAGTTTAACAAGTGTATACCTATTGATAAACCTATAACATAAGCTATCATTATTATCCATTTATCGGCACCGGGCTCATCCGCGCGGGCATCCCATTTCAATATAGCCCAGAAAACTAAAGCGGTACATAGTGATGACCATGCAAACACGATGGTTTCAACAGCCGAGAACCAAAAGGTATCGGTATAGGTAAATGCCAGGGCACCAACTAAACCTGCACCCATTATTAATAAGATGCGAGGCTGGTCTGCTTCTTCATCTTTATTCAGCAGCAGCTTTTTTGCCAGCGCTGTTATCGACCAAAACAGGAACATGATAGTTGCGCCACTTGCCAGGCCCGAACCCATATTGGTAAAGAAAGGCACTTTAGTATTATCGCCTAATGATAGCAGGGAAAATACTTTACCCAGCATGGCAAACAAAGGATAACCCGGTTGGTGGGCAACCTGTAAACGGTAGGCGCATGATATAAATTCGCCGCAATCCCAAAAGCTTACGGATGGCTCTAATGTTAAAATATAAGTGATTGAGGCTATAACAAAGCAAAGCCAGCCTAAAAGGTTATTGATTCTCTTGTATTGCATGTATAATTAATAAGAATTTTAAAGCAGGGGTAAATATCAGAAATTTTATAGGTTTATTTAGAAAAAACAATTTTGCTAACATTGCATTTAACAGAATTTAACTTTTTGCGCCTTATAACAAGCGCCAAATATCATAATTTTTTTATATGCATATCAATTTATCATTCATTTCTAATCACTTCTTAATTTAAATTCCATTTGTTAAGTATATTTTTGCTCCCGCGATATTAATTTAATACCACTTTTGTATTTTATTGTATCCTAATATTTATCTTTAAAAAATTACACTCTATTGCGCATGCATAAACTCTACGCTTCATATTTCCGGAAATTATTATTGGTTGCAGGTGTTATCCTGTTCACTGCTCAAATAGGCCGGTCGCAAGCAACATACCTACCCTACTCTTATCAGTTCGATCAAAAGTTCAATGCTCAGGTATATAGCGTTAACAATAATTTCCATAGCGCGCTTAAGCCGTATATTATTGATAGTGTTTTAAATAAAAGGTACAATACACTCATGAATTTAGGTGTCGACAGCACGCATAAAAGCTGGGTATACCGTAAATTATTTAATGAGCACCTTTTTGATGAAAGGAATAAAGACTATACTTTTTATGCCGATTATCTGCCCGACCTGCAATTAGGCCGCGATTTTACTGATAAGATAACTACCTACCTTAACACCCGTGGTTACCAGTTAGGTGGTACTATTGGTACAAAATTCTCTTTTTATACCAGTGGTTATGAGGATCAGGGCCGGTTCGCTACTTATTATCAAAACTATATTAATAAAATAGGTTTTATACCGGGCGAGGCATATGACAGGGATTATACTACTAAAACAAGCGACGATTGGTCGTACGTTACCGCTGTAATTTCATATACCCCCATAAAAGAACTGAACATTACCTTAGGGCAGGATAAAACTTTTATTGGCGATGGCTACCGCTCATTATTATTATCTGATAATGCGGCAACTTACCCATTATTACGCGCTACTGCCACTGTTGGGCATGTGCAGTACATGATGATGTGGACCAATATGGAAGATATTCATTTACCTAAATATGACGACTTTGGCAATAATCGCCGTAAATGGGCTATGTTTCATTACTTAGACTGGAGCGTGACCAACCGTCTGTCATTAGGCTTCTTTAACGCGCTTATAGCTGCCGAAACAAATGATGTAGGGCAAAGACATGGTTTTGATGTTAACTATATAAACCCGCTGGTTTTCGCAAGTTCGCTTGGGCCTAAAACACCTTACAGCGATAATGTATTGATGGGTTTTACAGGCAAATACAAGATATTAGACAAAACAGCAGTTTATGCTCAGCTGTTGCTTGACCGCTTTAATGAGTCTGAAGCCCCTAAAAACACTGGTGGCTATCAAGTAGGTATCCGTGGTGCCGATCTGTTTAAGGTTACAAATTTTAATTACCTGTTTGAGTTTAATACCGTTAAGCCTTATACTTATTCATCACCGCAGGTTATTAGCAATTATACCGATTACAGCCAGCCATTGGGTGATCCGCTGGGATCAAACTTTAAGGAGTTGATAGGTATATTAAGCTATTCTATAGGTAAGTTTGATTTCCAGGGACAAGTAAACTATGCGCAATACGGGCTTGGCTCTACCGGGATAAATTATGGTAACGATGTTACGCTGGCTTTCCCAACTGTTGTGCAAACCGGCGGTACCGGGCAGGGCCTGGCCACAAAATTATATTATGGCGAAGGTTTGGTATCATACCTGATCAACCCTAAATATAACCTGCGCCTTGAGGCAGGAGCGCTTTTCCGCGATCAAACAAACTCACTAGGTTCGGCAAAAACAACTATGCTAACATTTGGTTTAAGAAGCACCTTCCGCGATCTTTATCACGATTTTTAAATTACTGGCTGCTAATAACTTAACAATAGTAAAACATTCACATCAACTGCGAAGCGTACTTTGCTCTTCCTGATCTGTGCTATTACTGTGTCATAAATATGCGTAATAGTTGTTAACGGAATAAGATTTCAACCCCAATCCCGTTAATATATTATCAAATCAGCCTAAAAAGGAGTGCTTTTGTTACAATTCCTTTTTAAACCAACTGATATTTAATCAGTCAGACCATAAAAATTAGCTGTAACATAATTGCTTTTATGATATAAAACTTACTAAACCTTTTAATAATTATTGACCCATGCGTAAACGAATATTAGTACTGGATGATAACCAGGATATACTTGATATTATTCATGAAGCTTTGCTATACCAGCAGTTTGAAGTTAAGGTAACGCTTGACAGTACTACTATAATTGATATTACGCAGGAATTTCAACCCGACCTGATCATACTTGATTATCATCTTACAGGAAAAAACGGACAGGAGATTTGCCTGCTTCTAAAAACTCACCCTGATGTGGGGCATATACCTGTTATCATCTGTTCTGCTTACGTTCAAAAAGACGCCGATTTATCAGCCTGGGGATGCGATGATGTGATAGCCAAACCTTTCGGGCTGGAGGAGTTGACTGATAAGGTTAATAATTTGATTTTAGGATAGTAGAACTCTCTCCTACCCGCTGTTTGTGTCCTCACAAACAGCATTACGTAAGTTGTTTTGTGGGGACACAAACAACGGGAATAGAAATCTCTTTTCACTGTCATGCTGAACTTGTTTCAGCATCTCACACGTTAAGTAATCCGCTTCCAGACCTGTATAATGAGATGCCGAAACAAGTTCGGCATGACGGTTAGTTTAATAAAAACTAATACTTTATCTTAAACCTCCTGAACACCAAATGCAGTAAAAACAAAGGCGCTATCAGTATATTTTTATAACGATATTCAAACGAAAGTTTTTTACCCTCCTTTTTATATCCCGCGAATAGTAACCCACAAGCCAGTATAAACAACAACCCACAAAATTGCCATAATTGAGGGCCTCCCGACTTTTGCCATTGTAATATCTCCATTATGATATAGCTGAAGCCTAACAGGATAAACAATATCATATATGATAACACCGGCGAAAGTTTAAGATAATAATAGATACAGGCAGCAATTAAAAACGACGACCAGTTAAAGTCCTCATTATACTTCCCTAAAAATTTAAGATAAGGAAATGGTACGGCCCACACCAACCCAAATATGCTGAACATGAGCAATGGAATAGCAATGATCTGCAACACTTTGTTCAGCGGCTCCTGGTGAGTAGCAGCGTACTTATCGAAGTAAAACTCCAGGCCTTCTGGTTTAACAGGAGTTGTTGGTTTTGTTGGGGTGGGTTTCTTATTTTTTGCCACGATTAGTCTATAAAAAAACTGTCATTTCGAACGATAGTGAGAAATCTTCTGCGATAACCACGGCGGATATTCGCGATGTAGAAGATCTCTCACTATCGTTCGAGATGACAGTTGGGTAAATCTAACGCCTTACTTAGCAAATGCTACCGATCTGGTTTCCCTTATCACGGTAACTTTAATTTGCCCCGGATAGGTCATTTCGGTTTGTATACGGTTTGATATGTCTGCCGCCAGTACTTCTGACTCGGCATCACTTATCTTTTCACTTTCAACTACAACACGCAGCTCTCGGCCAGCTTGTATAGCAAATGTTTTTTCAACACCTGGATATGATAAAGCAAGTTCCTCAAGTTCTTTTAAACGCTTAATGTAGCTTTCAACCACCTCGCGTCTTGCACCCGGCCTGGCGCCTGATATAGCGTCGCAAACCTGTATAATGGGTGATAGCATGGAGGTCATCTCAATCTCGTCGTGGTGAGCGCCTATAGCGTTACAAACTTCAGGGTGTTCCTTGTATTTTTCGGCCAGCTGCATACCTAAAATCGCATGTGGCAATTCAGGGTTATCATCAGGCACTTTACCAATATCATGCAATAAACCGGCACGTTTGGCAAGTTTAACGTTAAGGCCTAATTCAGCAGCCATAGTAGCGCAGAAATTGGCAACCTCACGCGAGTGCTGTAACAGGTTTTGCCCGTAAGACGAACGGTAACGCATACGCCCAACCATACGGATCAACTCCGGATGCAGGCCGTTAATACCTAAGTCAATTACAGTACGTTCGCCAATTTCAACTATCTCTTCTTCAATTTGCTTTTTGGTTTTGGCAACCACTTCCTCAATACGTGCAGGGTGGATACGGCCGTCAGTCACCAGGCGGTGCATGGCAAGTCTTGCAATTTCACGCCTAACCGGGTCAAAGCCCGAAAGTATAATAGCTTCAGGGGTATCATCAACAATGATCTCGATACCGGTAGCTGCTTCCAGCGCACGGATATTCCTGCCCTCACGACCGATGATACGACCCTTGATCTCATCGTTTTCAATATTAAATATCGATACGGTGTTCTCAATAGCGCTCTCAGTAGCGGTACGCTGTATGGTTTGTATAACTATCTTTTTAGCTTCCTTGGTAGCGGTAAGCTTGGCCTCGTCAACAATATCCTTTATCTGTGCCATCGCTTTACTGCGGGCATCATCCTTCAGGTTTTCAATTAACTGGGTACGCGCTTCATCAGCCGAAAGGCCAGCAATAGTTTCCAACTGCTGTACGTGCTGATTCTTTAATACCTCAACATCTTCCTGTTTTTTGGTAACTATTTCAGTTTGCCTTTCCAGGTTCTTGCGCACATTGTCAATCTCGTTCTCCTTACGGGTTAAGTTTTCAAGGCGCTGGTTTACCGATTGCTCTTTTTGTTTAAAGCTGTTTTCGCGTTGATTAAGGGTATTATTTTTTGTGTTTACTTCCTGCTCGTGCTCGGCTTTCATTTGTAAAAAGCGCTCTTTAGCTTCCAGCAGTTTATTCTTTTTCAGAATTTCCGCGTTATTTTCAGCATCCTTTAATATCAGTTTTGCTTTGTTTTGGGCCGAGTTCTCCTGCGCTTTGAAAAGCTTACGAAGCAGGAAACGGCCAATAATAATGCCTGCTCCGACCCCGATTAGGAGGCCGATAATGGCATATAATGATGAATCCATTTTTTAAGTTTATAATAAATAAAAAAACCGCAACTAATTTTTAAGTGTCATGTATTGAAAAACTTCGAAACAGATATAGGGATCATGGGTTACCGTAAATCTACGATTAACGCATGCCTCCTTGACCCGCTTTATATTGAAGCGTTAAGTTTTTAATAGTGAAACCTAAAATTTAACTGCGGTTAAATCTTAAATGCTCTGATTTTTATGTAAAGAACGTTTATTACTTTGAGAAAAATTCGGTTAGTAAATGATCTAACTGGTAAACTTTTTCGGCTACATCGGTATCTTCCACTGTAACCCTCTTTTCCGCTTTTAATGATGATGTTGCATAATGCAGCACGCACATTGAAAGCAGGTCTTGTTTATCCTTTACCGCGTAATTTTCCTGGTATTCTTTTACACGGTCGTTGATCAGCTTAGCTGCCCTACGTATTATTTCTTCTTCCTCCATGTTCACCTTTAAGGGGTAAACTCTGTCAGCAATATTTATTTTAATAGAGATTTCTCCCATTTGAGCTTTTCACTTTTTGTATTACTTTTTCAATAACACAATGCACTTATCTATTTCCTGCACAAATTCGTTAATTTTTTGCTTAATGTCAACACTTTTTTCATTTGTTTCTGAAAAAGATTTTGCCAGTTTCAATACACGAAGCTTTTCTTCCAACTCTTTTGTCTTGTTTTTGCTGGCATCCAGTGCCGCGTTCAATGCATCGTTCTCCAATTTCAACAGGTCGTTCTCCTCCTGTAAAGCCGCGCACAACTCAACCAAACGCAATGTTTTGTCAATTACCTTATCTAGTTGCTCGGCTACGGCAGACATTAATTATTGATTTACTGAGTTATTGATTTATTGAATGCTAAATATCCTACTACTGAATTATTGAATATTATTAGGGAATTTTATTGATTAATTACAAAATCAATAATTCACTAATTCAATAACTCAATAATTACTTACGGATCTCCGCTCCTGCTTCTTTCTCTAAATTATAAATTAATTTTTGCATTATGCTATCAATCGCTTTATCGGTGAGTGTTTTCTCTATATCCTCAATGATAAAACTCAACGCGTACGACTTTTTACCCGCAGGTAATTTATCTCCTTCGTACACATCAAAAACATTTACTTCTTTTAAAAGTTTGCGTTCGGTTTTTTGGGCGATCTGTTTCAGCGTGCCGAAGGATACACTTTTATCGATCAGCATGGAAAGATCGCGCCTTACCGCCGGGAATTTCGAGATCTCCTGATACACTATCTTGTTCTTGCGGGCAAGCGATAATACCAGGTCGAAATTGAAGTCGGCATAATAAACATCCTTATCTACATCAGCCAGTTTTAGCGATGATTTTGCCACTTGGCCAAACTTTACCAGTTGTTTGCTGCCACGCATATATTGCAGGCCATAAGCCAGTTTTTTGCAGGTAGCATCTTCAACGGTAAAATCCTTAACGTTCAGTTTGGTGATGATACCATCAACAACGGCTTTCAAATTATAAAAACTAACAGGGCTTACTTTTTCATTCCAGGCTTCCGCAGTATGAGCACCGGTAATAAAAATAGCGAAACGCTGGGTTTCTATGTATTTATCCTCGTTCACGCTGTACACCTTGCCAAATTCATATAGTTTCAAATCTGGTGCCTTACGGTTCTGGTTACGGGCAACAGCCTCCAAACCTGAATACAACATACTCTGGCGCATTACATCCAGGTCGCTGCTCAATGGGTTCAGGATCTTAACCGCGGTATCCAGGTTACTTGAGTAAGCCGATTTGGTTAATGAGTTCGACATGATCTCATGAAAACCATTGGCAGTTAACAGATCAGCCAATTGGTTTTGCACCGCATCCCTGTCCGGCCTGATAGAAGTGTTCAGCGATGCCCTGATTTGCGTTGGGATATGGATATTGTTATAGCCATAAATGCGCAGGAACTCTTCAATCACATCTACATCGCGGGTTACATCCACACGGTATGGCGGCACTTCTAATGTAAGGCCTTCGCCGGTTTCTTCAACAATCTTAATATCAAGGGCGGTTATGATGCTTTTTATCTCATCATAAGGGATCACCTGACCTATCAGCCTTAAAATATTGTTATAGGTTACATCAACCTTAAATGGCTCAACCGGCGCCGGGTAGTTATCAAAGATTTCGGATGAGATATTTCCGCCAGCAACTTCCTGAATTAACAGGGCAGCACGCTTTAAGGCGAATACCGTCATGTTCGGATCGGTACCACGCTCAAACCTGAACGATGAATCAGTTTTTAAGCCGTGGCGTTTAGCAGTCTTACGAACTGAAACCGAATTAAAGTAAGCACTCTCTAAAAATATATTTTTGGTATCCGCGCTAACACCTGATTCTGCACCACCGAAAACACCGCCGATACACATAGGGCCTTCCGCATCGTTTATCATCAGGTCATCAGCACTTAGTTTGCGTTCCACATCATCCAATGTGGTGAATAATGTACCTTCAGCGGTATTTTTAACGATCACCTTGTTACCTCTTATCTTATCAGCGTCAAAGGCATGCAACGGCTGACCCAAATCATGCAACACATAATTGGTAACATCAACTACGTTGTTAATTGAACGTACGCCGATAACAGCCAAACGTTCCTTTAACCATTTTGGTGATTCCTTTATTTCGATATCTGAAATGGTTACGCCCGAATAGCGCGGCGCAGCCTGCTCGTTCTCAACAATTACCTCAACCTTACGGCTGTTATCATCAACCTTAAATGCCGAAACATCAGGTTTTTTTATGGCGATCTTCAGGAAAGCAGCAATATCACGCGCGGTACCCAAATGCGAAGTCGCATCGGCACGGTTTGGTGTTAAACCTATCTCGAACAGGTAATCGTCGTTAAGTTTAAAGTAGTCTTTAGCCAATGTACCGGGTACGGCATCAGCATCAAGCACCATGATCCCATCATGCGATTTACCCAGGCTTACCTCATCCTCGGCGCAGATCATCCCTTCAGAGATCTCACCACGGATCTTTGATTTGTTGATCTTGAATTTCTCGCCTTCTAACGGGTGTACAAATGCGCCAACAACAGCTACTACAACTTTCTGTCCGGCAGCTACGTTAGCCGCGCCGCAAACAATTTGCAGGTCCTCGCCAGTACCAACGTCAACTTTAGTAATATTCAGATGGTCGGAATTTGGGTGAAAAACGGCTTCTTTTACATGCCCTATCACCAAACCTTCCAGGCCGCCGGGAACAGCCTGCACTTTCTCCAGGCTTTCAACTTCCAGCCCGGTACCGGTTAGGATGGTTGAAATTTCTTCAGGAGTTTTATCCGTATCAATAAATTCTTTAAGCCAATTATAGGATATCTTCATTATAACAGAATGATAATCGGCAAAGATAGGATTTAGCGGGGAAGTCGGAAAGTTTGAAAGACGGAAAAGTCGGAAAGTTATTTTTTACACGTGGTGGGCTTGTTGATGACAACACCAACAAGGGGCAGGGTGCGTGTTGTCAGTCGAATGTTCGCGCTTTGTTGGAGTTGTCTCCAACAAACCAAAATAACAAAGCGCCATTGCAGGAGCAAACCAATCTCAAACTACACAGGGGCGGACCTGCTAATCGGGGATTGCCTTATTCTTCGCAATGGCGCTTTGTGAATAATGCTTTTAAAAATTACTCATCATCGTCTTCATCATCCAGCGTGTAAGCTGATTCTGAAGCGTCATAAGCCTGGTTTAAACCATCAATGTCGGCAACGTCAAGATCATCAAGATCTATTTCGTCCTCTTCATCAAAGCCGTTTGAGTGAATATCTTTTTGACTCAACTGATCTTCAGCATCATCATCGTATGAATCGTCTAGTGGAATTTCGTCTCCTGGAGTAATCATGATAGTATGTTTTAGTTAGTATTTAAGATAACCAAAGAAAAGATAAATAGTTTATAAAAGAAAATTGAATTGAACATTAAGGAGTCAAATAGCATTTGTCATTCTGAGCGGGGTGAAGAACCTGTCTTCACATAGCAGCTGTTTGTGAGGACACAAACAGCGGGGATCATTTTGCACACATATCCCATTGTTTGTGCCCTCACAAACAATTCGCACATCTGCATATTTGCATATCTACACATCTACATCACCCCCTCATCAGCAAAACTATAATACCCGCTATCCGTAATTATTAAATGATCGAGAATTTTAATATCCAGTAATCTGCCTGCGGCGATTATTTGTTTGGTAAGGTCGATATCCGGCTTGCTCGGCTTTAAGTTGCCCGATGGATGATTATGCGCCAGCATAATTGATGTTGCCGAATAGCGCAATGCTGTACTAAATATAATTTTTGGATCGGCAACCGTAATAGTCAAGCCGCCTTTACTAATAAGTTCCTTACCTAATACCTTATTGTTTTGCCCGAGCAGCAGGATCCAGAATTCTTCATGGTTCAAATCGACAAGTAAACGTTTAAGTATATTATAGGCGTCTTTACTGCTCCCCACCATGTCGGGCACTGCTACTTCAGTATCATTACGGCGGCGGCCTATCTCCAGCGCGGCAATTATTGAAATTGCTTTGGCTTCGCCGATACCCTTAAAGTTGCAGAGTTCCTCAATAGATGCCTTGCCGAGTTTATTCAGGTCGTTATCGTAATGGTGCAGGATCCGCTTGCTCAGTTCCACTGCCGATTCATCCCGGTTACCCGAGCCTATCAATATAGCTATCAGTTCAGCATCCGTAAGCGCCCTCCTACCCTGCCCGCTTAGCTTTTCGCGCGGACGGTCTTCCTCAGCCCATGATTTTATGCTGATCTTGTTATCGTAAGGAGAAGGAACCATGATTTAACGGATTTAGGAGATTTACAGGATGTATTTAAACAACCAAAATACATCCTTTTTACTTAAAATCATGGAAATCTTTTGCCTCACCTAAATTCTCTCCAAAGGAGAGGACTTTACTTACTGATTTTTGACCCCTCTCCTTTGGAGAGGCAGGGTGAGGTCACAAAAAAAGGCGATGAGTTTATCACTCATCGCCTTTCAGCAGAATTTTATAATTCCGTATATTATTTTAAGCCATTAACAAACTTAGTCAGTTTTGACTTATTGTTTGATGCTTTGTTTTTATGGATAACGTTCTTTTTAGCTAAACGGTCAAGCATAGAGATCACTTTGTTTAAAAGTTCACTTGCATCAGCTTTAGTAGTTGTGCCTCTTAATTTTTTGATGGCGTTCCTGGTGGTTTTAGCCTGGTATCTGTTACGTAAGCGCTTCGCAGCGTTAGACCTGATCCTTTTTAATGATGATTTATGATTTGCCATTGTATAGCTTGTTATTCTTTTTCTTTAAGGACTGCAAATATAGGATGATATTTTTAATTATGCAAACGATTTATCAACAAAAATATTTAGGGTTATCAACATGGCTTTCAAAGGTAATTATTTGCAATTATCTTATCTTACGGCTGTTATTTGCTTTTATACACGCTAATGAAACGCAGCCTTGCCTTATCGCTTTTAAGCTTCCTCGTAATAATCACCTGCTCGTCCTGGGGGTTTTTCGCGCATTACCGCATCAACAGGCTGGCGGTTTTTACGCTTCCTAAGGCCATGGCAGGCTTTTACAAGGCCAATATAGGTTTTATAACCGAGCATGCCGTAAGCGCCGACAAACGCCGGTATATCGACTCAACCGAGGGCCCGAAGCATTTTCTGGATGCTGATCATTACGGTAAAACTCCTTTTAGTGCGATACCACAGAACTGGGATGATGCCGTAAAGAAATATACCGCCGATACCATTTACAAATACGGCGTAGTGCCGTGGACCATCCAGTTTGAATACTACCGGCTGGTTAAAGCGTTTAAGGATCATGACACTACCGCCATCCTGAATATATCGGCCAACCTGGGCCATTACGTAGCCGACGCGCATGTGCCACTGCATTTAACCGTAAACTATAATGGGCAGCTAACCAATCAAACAGGTATCCATGCACTATGGGAAAGCCGCCTGCCTGAACTATTCGGTGACCATTACAATTATTACGCGGGCAAGGCTCGTTATATTGATGACCCGGTGAAAGAAGCATTTAAGATCTGCCGCGCATCATACAAGGCAGTTGATTCCGTATTGCGCTTTGAGCGGATGCTGAGTAAAACTTTCCCTCCCGATAAAAAATATGAGATAGTAAAGCACGGCAACCGTAAAGTGCAGGATTATTCTGTCGCATATAGCAAAGCCTACCAAAATATGCTCAATGGCATGGTACAGCAGCGTATGCGATCTGCAATATTAGCTGTGGGCAGTTTTTGGTATTCGGCCTGGGTTGATGCCGGGCAGCCTGACCTGGATAAACTGATAGCCACACCACTCAGTGCTGATGAAAAGCAAAAAATTGCACAGGAAGAGGCTTTGTATAAACAGGGAAAAGCGGTAGCTTTAGCTAAATAGCTGGGATGAAATACTTTATTTGCCTTTTATCTTTATTTATTGTTGCACCTTGCTTCATAACTAAAACTCAATCTAAGGCTACTCATAAAAAAGAGACGAACAATGGGCCGTAGCGCAAATAAGGGCGTTGCCCGAAGTAAAGGCGTTTATGCGATATGCCAAGAAATCCGATCCCTTAGTAATGATTACGGGAGATCCGGATTCAACACGTAAATATTATTGGGTAAAGGTGGGCGTTAGCAATTTTGGTATGTTCCGTACTTCTGATGACTTTCTTATCGACCCCATAACAGCTAAAATATACTTTTGGAATATTGCACTGGAACTGGAAAAAGGTGATAAAACCGCCACACTAAAACAATGGCGCCAATGGAGATCTGATCTCAGGTTTTGGAAACCCCATACATTTAAAAACGGTAAATTAATTGCTTTAGCTAAATGAGAACAAAAACGGCAAACCTGTACAAAAGAAAAAATGATGTGGAGTGGCGCAGCCATGAGCCATCGCGACTGGAAACTTTCAGCGATGCGGTTTTTGCCTTCGCAGTAACGCTCATCATTGTATCGCTTGAGGTACCCAAAACATTTACGGAACTCTACGAAACGCTTAAAGGCACCATCAGCTTCGCGGTGTGCTTTGCCTTGCTGTTTAACATCTGGAATGGCCAGAATATTTTTTTCAGGCGATATGGCCTTAATGATAGTCGCACGGTTTTCTTAAACGGCACATTGCTGTTTACGGTAGTGATATACGTTTATCCCCTTAAGTTTTTGGCAGGCCTGGTATTTTTTGACAACTCTTACACGATGAATGGACATGCTCATGAGATGATACAGCTTGCACAAGTCCCCTTGTTAATGGTTATTTATGGTTTGGGGTTCACATTTATTAATGTACTGTTTTGCCTGATGTATGGCAATGCCCTTAAACATAAGGATGAGCTTAAACTAAATGACCTGGAAATATTTATCACCAAAACAGAGATCGGCATAAACCTGATACTTGCTATAATTGGCATTACGGCAATGTTGTTGTCGTGGTTTTTACCGGTAGAATACACCGGGCAATCGGGTGTTTTTTACATGGTTATCCCTATTGCTTACTTTATATGGTTCAGCTACCGGGGTAAACAATCAAGAAAAAGATTTGGGATCTAACTGTTCGCCTGTTTCTTTTTGCCCCTGCTTTTTATAGCCGCAATAATTGGCGGAACTACTGAAAGCAATATAATTACTATACCCAATAAAGATATGTGCGCTTTAAGGAACGGGATGTTTCCTAACTCATAACCAGCAAACAGGAACAGGATGATCCACGATGCGCCGCCGATAATGTTGTATATGCTGTAACGCAAAAACGGCATACGGCCCACACCTGCAACAAATGGGGCAATGGTACGGATAATAGGCATAAACCGGCTGAATATTACCGCCTTGCCACCGTGCTTATCAAAAAAGGCTTTTGTTTGCAGATAATAATCCAGTTTCAGGATCTTATTCTCGGGCTTAAAAACTTTGGGGCCCAAGTAATTGCCTAAAGCATAATTAAGGCTGTTGCCTGTAAATGCTGCCGCAATGAGTATCAATCCTAAAAAATAGATATCCAAACCTGTGTTACCACCGGCTATTAACGCACCCGCTGCAAATAATAACGAATCGCCTGGCAAAAACGGGGTTACAACAAAGCCTGTTTCCGCAAATATTATTACAAATAATATCAGGTAGGTCCACCCCTGGTATTGTGCTATAATAGCTTCCAGGTGCTTATCAATATGTAAAATAAAATCTATCAGGTGCTTTATAAATTCCACTGTGTGCGTTTTTGTGCAAAAATATAAATATAAATTACACTTTAACTACTTGTTTGTAGTAACAGCGGCCCCAAATGCCGACGTATCTGTAGTAGCGCGACCAATTATACCATAGGTATAAATGGTATAAAAACGGCTATCCTGTATAGTAATATTTTGCACGCTGGTGTTAGGCAGGTAAATGTTTGGTGTTGAAGTTTGGCTTAACTGAAAATTATAACTACCTGCAGGCAGTTGTATATAGTCGGTAACCGTTTTATATTTTACCCCCGTAAACGCTTTTGCCAGTGTACCGTTTATGGTAATATTAAGCTGGTTATTGGTTGGCAGGCTCGCGTTTACAAACCTTATCTTCCCGTAGCCTTGCTGTGTAGTATCGGCCGCATCATCCAGTGTTAAAATTGAAGAGATCGAATTATCGCCATACAAACCGGTTAAGTATAACGAGTATTTATGGTTTGATTTAAGCGTAGTATCCAGGTGAATATAATTTATAGTCGCGATATTTAGTGCTGCCGACCTTAATTGTATAGGTGTATCAATCGTATTTATATAAAAATACCCCGAAGCGCTGGGGTATGAAAAGGTGTTGGTACTTTGCTTCAGGTAATCTATATATAAGTAAACAGGCTGTACATCAGGTGCCAGGTTAAAAACCTGCATTTGTATATTTAACCCCGCGCTGGTTGCCTGCCCGCTTTTACCGCATGAGCTTATAAACGGCATTACCAGCACTACTGTTATAAACAGTGCTAAAATAATTGTTATTCCTTTATTGCTTTTTGATGTCATTATTATTGTGTTCCTGTAGCGGTTACAATGCCACCATTAGTCATTAACCCCACTCCAAATGCATTATCGCCTTTTCCGCCTTTAAATCCTTTTGAAAATAAAGTATAAATTAACCCCTGCTGCAAAGTCAATGTGGTATCAAGCAGTTGAGTATTGTCAGTTGCCTGGTATATTTTTATGGTACGTGTACCCATATATACTTTAAAATATTGGCTTTGATATTTATATGCGGCGTTAGCAATATTTATTGTATCGCCCTTGTCGACCACTACGTGCAAATTACCGCTGGTATATGATGCATGTACAAATCGCAGCATCGCTATCGTATCTACATGTAAGGTATCTTTAGCTAAGGTAGCAGCTGCCAGGGCTATGCTATCGATAGTAATAAATGTTTTATCTGCCGATTCACCCGCTATAAATAACGACTTATAAATATACTTCGATGTATCTGCTAAATTATAAGTACCGGTAAACAGGTTTACCGCGCTCCGTTCCTTTCTAATCTCATAGGTTTGCGAACCCGCTGGGGTATATAAGCCATACGCCCCTGCCGGGTAAATGCCCGAAAAACTATTCTGTCTGCTGTTATTTACCAAAAAATTAAGCGTATCAGCCGTGGTATTAACCACATCAAGATAAGCAGGGTAAGCGGCTTTAGGGGCAATATCCTTTTTATTACAGGCCCATAAGCTTGTTACCAAAACACAAAAAAGTATAATGTATATCCTGATATTCATTTAAATAGTACTATAACTGCTTATCATATCTTTTGTTATGCGAAGTAACAAAAAAGTCCGGTTTTTGCCGGACTCTGTTTTGGATTTATAATTTAAGTTTACAACTTAAGCATAACTATTAAGCATTACCGGCATTACCAGCATCAATACATCCTCGTTCTCATCCCCACCCTGTGGTAATAATAAGCCGGCACGGTTAGGTGTCGACATTTCCAGTGATACTTCTTCACAACTCAGGTTTTTCAGCATTTCTATCAGGAAACGCGCGTTAAACCCTATTTCCATATCCTCGCCTTCATACTGGCAATTTAAGCGCTCATGTGCCTCGTTTGCAAAATCAATATCTTCTGATGATATGTTTAACTCGCTGCCATTAATTTTTAACCTCACCTGGTGCGTGGTTTTATTAGCATAAATAGCAACACGGCTCAGCGATCCTAAAAACGATTGCCTGTCGATACTTAATTTATTTGGATTATTTAACGGGATAACCGCTTCGTAATCAGGGTAACGCTCGTCAATTAAGCGGCACACCATGTTAATATTGGCAAATTTAAAGAACGCGCTGGTGCTGTTATATTCAACCGATACGTTTACATCGTCACTTGGCAAAGCCGATTTTAAAAGCGTTAAAGCCTTTTTAGGCAATATAAATGATGTAGTGCTTTCAGCCTTAGCATCCAGGCGGCGGTAGCGTACCAGTTTATGCGCGTCAGTAGCTACAAAAGTAAGGTACTGGCTTGATAGCTGGCAGTAAACCCCTGTCATGGCCGGGCGTAACTCATCATTACTAACCGCGAAAATTGTTTTGGTAATAGCTTCAGCTAAAACAGAAGCCGGTAAATTAACTGACGACGCGTTTTCAACTACCGGTATCTTCGGGAAGTCCTCACCATTTTCACCGCTCAGCTTGTATTTACCATCGCCTGCACTTATCTCTATCGCAAATGTAGCATCATCAACAGAAAAAGTAACGGGCTGCTCAGGCAACGATTTCAACGTCTCTAACAATATTCGCGAAGGGATAGCTATACGGCCATTTTCCTTAGCTTCAACGCTTAAAGAAGTGGTCATGCTGGTTTGCAGGTCAGTGGCAGAAATGGTTAAGTTTCCTTCCTTTATCTCAAACAAAAAGTTTTCCAGTATCGGCAATACGGTACTGTTGCTTAATGCACCGCTTACAGACTGCAATTGTTTGAGTAAGGTTGATGTAGAAACAATAAATCTCATATAATTTTTAGTATTAATAACTCAAAAGTATAAAATTTAACGGGCATACTTTCGCTTGCGCATATAATGTTGAAAAATAGCAAATATTAACACTAAACACAAGGGTGCAATGGTATTTATTAATTGCCAGTACAACTTTTCGCTGCGAATACGGGCACGATCAAGCAGGCGGATCTGGATCTCTTTTGTACGCAAGGCTATAAGGCCTGAATCATCGGTCATATAATCGGCAATATTCAGCAGCAGGTTTTTGTTGCCATAGTTTTGGCGGGTGTATTGATCGTAACCTAGCGGGTACGGCGAGCCATCAGCCGCCACATTATTTTTAAACACATCGCCATCGCTGATCACGATCATTTTTGTAGGCTTGCTCTCCGGCAGAGGATCAATGTGCTCGGTTAAACCTTCCGGCACGGCCCTGTTCAGGAAATCGGATGTAAACTTACCCTCCAGCAAAACAGCCACCGTTTTTGGTGTGCTCTGGAACTCCTTTGGGTTGGGCTCCTGCTCCAATGCTTCCAGCGATAACATTTTAGGCGCGTTCAGCTTTTTATTATAGGGCGATGAAGCCAGCAATACTGTTTTCGTTACATTTTTAATGGCTATGGTATCAATAGTACTGATAAACTCACCCTTAATACCATCCAGATTTTTAACTATCGGATGCTTTGACAGCGGCATCAAAATAGGATAAAATAACCACGGCACCATTTGTATCTGCGCCTGTCCGCCTACGTTTCCGGTGCTCACCGGGATCTGCGCGCAGCTGATATCAGCGATCAGATCGTAATTGATGCGGATACCGTATACAAATAGCTGATCGTCCAGGTTCAGTTGTTTCGGGAAAGCCATTTCCTCCTGGCCATGCTTTTGCAGGCTGTCGAGTTCGGCGCTTACCTGGTCAATCGTCCAAACCACTTTACCGCCCCGCATAATGTATTGATCGAGTTTGAATTTTTCCAGTTCGGTAAAGGGCTTATCGGGTTTTGGTATTACCAGTAAGCTTATTTTTTGCAGGCCATCAAACGGAATAGTTTTCAGGTCGACCCTACCCACGGCATAGCCATCGGATAATGAACGCATGGCATCATTCAGTTGTACGTCGGTAAGTTCATTGTGGCCCTCGGTAAAACCAATTTCTGGCTTGCCACCGCTGGTCACTTTTTTTATGGCTGATGAAAAAGCGTATTCTAAATTCTGAATAGAGTTATTCAGCACTTCATCATCAGATAAACCGATGCGGTTTTGCAGCAGGCCAACCGGGATACTCCGCCCCCCGGCAGATACCATTGCCGCCGGGAAAATGATCTTTTGTGTTAAGCCGTTATCCGTTTTTACACTCAGGTTGGTTGGCGCAATGCCCTGCGATTCCATGGTATCGATCACAGCTGTTTGCTGATCCGCGCTTACACCCGCTAATGGGTTAACCAGTTGAAATTGCAGGTTACCATGGCTGTAGGCTTGCAGGTCGATCAACATATCACGTGTAGCGCGTTGCAGCCGTTTAAACCCTCCGGGGAAATCATCACCTTTTAAATAAACCGTAACTTTAACCGGAGCGTTAAGCGAGCCCATAATTTGCCTGCTGATGGGAGATATGGTGTAACGTTTCTCTTTAGTAAAATCGAAACGGGTAAAGGTGGTGATAGAGACGGCTGTTAGCGATAGCATTAGGCCCAGTGTACTCAAAAACGCAGTATTTACCAGCTTTTTTTGGCGCTGTTTCAGCAATACAAATAAAGTAATCCAAATAAATATGGCCGACAGCACGATAAAATACATCAGATCTCGCGTATCCAAAACACCACGGCTTACTGATTGGTAATGCTCGGTAATCCCCAGATCCTCAAGTGTAAGGTTTTGCAGTGATAGTATCTGGCTCAATGAATCGAAGCCGCTGTAAAAGAAGAAGCACAGGAATACCGCGATGGTAAAAGCGATGATCTGATTTTTGCTGATGGATGATGCGAACAAGCCTATCGCGCAAAATACTGCGCCCAGTAAAAACAACCCGATGTACGAGCCTATAACCGCCCCGGTATCAATATTGCCCTGCGGATTACCCAGCACATAAACCGAATAATAATAAACCAGTGTAGGCAACAGTGCGAACAGCACCAGTAACAGGCTTGCAAAATACTTGCCTATAACTATCTGCCAGTCGGTAAGCGGTCGGGTTAGTAATAACTCGAAAGTTCCCTCCTTGCGTTCCTCGGCCAACGAGCGCATAGTGATGGCCGGGATAAGGAACATGAACAGGTACGGCGCGGTGCTGAACAGGCTATCGAGCCCGGCGTAGCCATAATCCAATATACTTGAATCGGGGAAAACCCATAAAAAAAGGCCTAATACAATTAAAAATACGCCAATGGTAACATAAGCCACCAATGAACTGAGGTATGAGGTTATTTCTTTTTTTAGGATACTGTACACTTTATAAACTTAAATATATTCTTTAAAACTTTGTCATCCCGAACGTTAGTGAGGGAACTTATTCGCTATGTATATTCGCTTGGTTATCGTAGAAGTTTTCTCCCTACGGTCGAAATGACATTTTTATATAGGGATTTTATTTATTCGTCAACCCAATAAAAATCTCTTCTAATGATTTGCCTTTGTTCTTATCCCTTAAGCCCTGCAGACTGTCATCAGCTACAATTGTTCCTTTATTAATGATGATCACCTGGTTACAAACGGCTTCAACCTCCTGCATAATATGGGTTGATAAAACTATAGTTTTTGTTTTACCCAGGTCCAGTATCAGTTGCCTGATGCCGATCAACTGGTTAGGATCGAGTCCCGATGTAGGCTCATCCAAAATCAGCACCTCAGGGTTATGAATAATGGCCTGCGCCAAACCCACCCGCTGACGGTAGCCCTTTGAAAGCTGGCCAATCTTTTTATGCTGTTCGGGACCAAGACCCGTTTGTTCAATAACTTCAGATATACGCTTTTCGGGTGATGCAATTTTGTGGATACCGGCTATAAAGCCCAGCGATTCCTTCACATACATATCCAGGTAAAGCGAATTGCTCTCGGGCAGGTAACCAATATGTTTACGAACTTCTAACGATTGTTTTTCCACATCAAACCCGCAAACAGATGCAGTGCCCGATGTTTGGGGGATGAAGCAGGTAAGGATCTTCATGGTGGTGGATTTCCCCGCGCCATTCGGACCAAGAAAGCCCAATACGCCCGGCTCAGCCGAAAACGTGATGCCGTCAACAGCCTTTTGTTTCCCGTAAACTTTTGTTAATGCTTCAACCCGGATACTCATGGGCTCAAATGTATATAAAAGTACGAAAGTGCGAAAGTTGAAATTGATTAAATACTTCTGACTTTGGTTTGCGGAATAATTTGCATTATGGTATCGCTGCGAGCGATGTGTCTGCGATGAGCATAACCATTCTACACAGTAGGGGCATTACTTCATTCTTCGCAATGATGCTTTACTACCGCTTAACCGCAACCAGCCATGTTGTAGCAGTAGGCGCATCGCCCGAGAAACCTGTGCTGCTGGCTAATGTGGTTACTTTACCATTTATAATTAATAATGAGTTTGTAGGTGGCGTATTTACCGGCACTGCTTCTGTATAATTTCCCGATAGGTAAACATTATTACCATCTACCGCTATACCGCTTAATTTTGATGCGCTGGTTACCGTAACAGGCACACCATTTTTCCAATAAGTAGATTTTGTGCCACCATTTTGTACGCTGCCTGCTATATAAAAATCGCTGCCCGATACAATGATCGCGTTAGCCGTCATGGTTGCATCGCCCAAAATCGTTTGCTGGCCGTTTTTCCAGTAGCATAAACTATTAGTGCGATTTGGGTATCCATAACCTACCGCGTAAACATCATTACCCGATACCGCTATTGAATTGATTTGCCCATAGCCCAAACTTACCGGTACATTATTTTTCCAATAGGTAGCAATTGGCGATCCTGATGTATCATAAGTTATCCCAGCCATGTAAATATCATTGCCCGATACAATAACCTGGCTGATATCCCCTAATTGCCCGTAGGTAGTCAATACCCCATTTTTCCAGCAGGCGGCATAAAAGGTATTATTCTCATCGGCTTCGCCTACAACATAAATATCGTTTCCGTTAACTGCAATGCTCTCGGCCCTGCCGTGACCAAGATCGGTTAGCTTACCATTTTTCCAGTAAATAGCATGCTCATATAAGTCGGTATCTGTAAAAGCTGATGCCGGTAAGTAAACATCGTTGCCGTAAACTGCTATCCGGCCAACCGATCCCACATCGCTTGACCCTACGCTAACCAGGTTGCCGTTCTTCCAGTAAACTGCCGCGTTCCTGTATGCACCGGATACATAAGTATCAGTATTATTGGTAGGGTTCGAATTGTTTTTATTGCAGCTGGTTATACACAGCATTAAAAGTAAGCTAATGCAGGCAAGGTTAAAAGTAAGCTTCATTGGGCTTAATAAGGTTTAAGTTATTGGTAAACCAAATTTATAAGAAAAATACTTATTAAACTAATTACCAACTACTAATCCCTATTTTTCAAAAATCACTGAATCTGCTTTAGCGCCCAAACTTTCCAGCGCTTCCGTTATATCTTTAACCATTTGATCCGGACCACAAACATAGAAATGCTTTTTAAAATCGGTAACTTCAGCTTTCAGAAACTCCGCATCAATCCTGCGGTGGTCGCTTCCACTATTGTCCTGCGTGGTGGTAAAGTGGGCGTTTTCGCCGAGCATGCGTTTAAGTTCGCTGGCCAGTATAATATCTTTTTCGGTATTATTGGAGAAAAACAGGGTATTGCCTTCTATCCCACCATCAACAAACAGTTCCCTCAGTATCGCCAAAAATGGTGTTATCCCCGCCCCTCCGGCAATAAAATAACCCGGGCCTTTATATTCAATAGCACCCCATGCATCGCTGATGATGAGTTCATCGCCGGGCTGTAGTTCATCCAAATGCCTGGTTACGCCTTCCTCAGAATCTTTATAAATTTTAATAGTAAATTGCAGGAACTCGTCATCATTTAAACAGGTAAATGTGAACGGGTTTTTCTTGTCCTTCCATTCGGGTTGATTAATGGTAAGGTCTGTTGCCTGCCCGGGGGTAAATTTAAATCCCTTTGGTTTTTCAACGTCAAACTGCTTAACGTTATGATTTACATAAGTAGCGGAAATTATTTTAACGATATGATCCATCGGTTTGCTGATTAAAATACTGTTGTGAATAATGCAATAAAGTGCCATTTGGTTTTCAATAAAATGTAAATTTCAGGTGGCGATGCAATCGCTGAACCATTTAAGCACTCGTTGCAAACGAGCGCAATAAAATGAGGTATCACAAAACAGTTACAGAGAAAAAGGCCATTAAAGTTTTAATCCTTTTTATATTGCATTGGTAAAAGCTAATTTAATCCGGCAGGCTATGTTAAAAACTTTCTCCTTATTTATTGGGTTGATATTATGCACCGTAAGTTTATCTGCGCAAAATGCATCCTACCCTTCGGAAAACCGCGTAGCTGCCGACTTTAAAAAACTATTGGAAAGGCCCCACGTACCTTTCAATGTTTCCTTTCAATCTCACAAAACTGATTCTGTTAATATTGAGGATGGCTACATCTATAGTGAAAAAGATGAGAAGGTACCCATATTGATCTATAAACCGCTTACGCAGGCAAAAGCTTTCCCTGTGGTTATTTTTTTACATGGCACCGGTGGCCGTAAGGACGATAAAAGTATGAGGAACATCCTTTATCAGCTTACAAAAAGGGGTATTATGGGTGTGGCTATTGATGCCCGTTTTCATGGGGCACGTATTCCCGGCGGTGCGCATGGATCGAGGGAATATTCAGAGGCTATTGCCAAAGCGTGGGAAAACAAGGATCCGGCGCAGCAAACACACCCGTTTTTTTATGATACCGTTTATGACTTGTGGCGATTAACCGATTACCTGGTAACCCGGCCCGATGTACAAGCCGACCGCATTGGTATGGGCGGCATATCCATGGGTGGTATTGAGACATGGATGGCTGCATCGGTTGATAAAAGAATAAAAGTGGTAGTATTGGATATCGCGGCGCAGAGTTTTAAATGGTCGCTGGATAATGACCGCTGGCAGGGCCGTGCCGGCACTATCCAATCGGCACAATTACAGGCAGCCCATGATCTGGGCGATTCAACCTTAAACAAAAGAAACGTAAAGGCCTTATGGGACAAACTGATCCCCGGCATAACCGGAGAATTTGATTGCCCGTCGATGATCAGGCTACTGGCACCACGGCCCATGCTGGTATTAAGTACCGAAAACGATCAGAATTGCCCGCTGCCCGGCGCAAAGATCGCCTATGCATCTGCCGTAACAGTATATACCGCCAAAAACGCGACCGATAAAATAAAAATGGACATCGCCCCCAATTTACCGCATACCACCACGCCCGAGCATTTACAAATGACGCTGGATTGGTTTAGTAAGTGGCTGTGATAATGGCGATACAATCGCCAGCCCAGTTAAGCACTCATTATAAACGAGTGCTGGATTTGTTGGTGACAACACCATAAGTGTTCGGAAGATTTGAATTTTGGCTAAAGCCAGATCTCTGATTTTTCCATCCGTCCCATAAATGGGACGGCAATGAATAAAAAATATTAAAAACACTTTGGCGTATCATTGCCGTTGGCTTCAGCCAACGGGTTATAATTAAAATTTATAAGGCTTTAGCCAAAACTGACGCTCATTTAAATCTTCCGAACACCTATGGTGACAACACCAACAAAGTGCAGGAGCAAAAAAGTAATTACATATATGAGAGCAAAAAGGTTAATATGTATGATGATGGCATTTTTACTACAGGGGTGTATAATGCACAACGACAAAAAAACCGCTTATAAAACAAAACTGGTTGACTACGGCACCTTTACTATGCAGGTGCCATTAACATGGAAACCTTTAACCGTTGAATACGAAGATTCAGCAGTGGGAAATATTCAGATTGATGAACATACTTTTATCATATTTGATTGTGGGCGGTATTCAAACCCGTTAAACGAGGATGATTTTGACGACTATTATACCATATCGGACAAGAAAGTATATTTAGTAGATAAATCTTCAACTCCAAACAACAGAAAATACAACTATTTCGGCAAAGCCGATAGCACCACTCTTGAAAAAGTACGACGAAGTAAAATTGAATGGATAAGTTTAGATAATTATAATGCAAAATTGCTTGTTCCTAAAAAACCGGGAGCCGGTATTACAGGTGTTTATATTGATAGTTTATGGGACGATAATGGCGGGAAAATTAAGTTTGTTATGAGTAGCAGCACACTTACGACAACGCAGCAAAACCAGTTGTTAACAGCATTTAAAACCCTAAAATTTTATCACCAACCTACTGCATTAAAAAATTAATAGATGTGACTTGTATGCTCCTATCCGTATCAGCTGTTTCAATTGTTCAATAAACACCTTTCGCCTTTAACCTTTTACCTTTCCGCCTAAATTGTATATTTGCCCTTATTATGAGCAACAATACCGACGAACTGTTTAAAAATGTAATAGCACATGCTAAGGAATATGGCTTTGTTTTCCCTTCAAGCGAGATTTATGATGGCTTGAGCGCGGTTTACGATTATGGCCAGAATGGTGCCGAGCTTAAGAATAACCTCAAAACCTACTGGTGGAAAGCCATGGTGCAGATGAATGATAACATTGTCGGGATTGATTCTGCCATATTCATGCACCCGAAGATTTGGAAAGCAAGCGGCCACGTTGATGGTTTCAGCGACCCGATGATCGACAATAAGGACAGCAACAAACGTTACCGTGCCGATCAGCTTTTAGAGGACCAGATTGCAAAATACGACACGGAAGGCAAAACCGACCTTGCCGAAGAACTGCAACTGGAAATGGATAATGCCCTTAAGGCCGATAACCTGCCACGTTTAAAAGAACTTATTATTGAGCATAAAATACTTTGTCCGCTCTCAAAAACTGCTAACTGGACCGATGTTCGCCAGTTCAACCTGATGTTCAGCACCCAGATGGGTGCTGTGGCTGAGGATTCGGATGTGATCTATCTTCGCCCCGAAACTGCGCAGGGTATATTTGTGAATTACCTGAACGTACAAAAATCGGGCAGGATGAAGATCCCGTTTGGTATAGCGCAAATCGGTAAAGCTTTCCGTAACGAGGTTATTGCAAGGCAATTCATTATTCGTATGCGCGAGTTTGAGCAAATGGAGATGCAATTCTTTGTTCGCCCTGGCACACAAGCCGAATGGTTTGATAAATGGAAACAGGCCCGCCTAAACTGGCACCTGGCTTTGGGCACCGACCTTAACAAATACCGTTTCCACGAACATACCAAGCTGGCACATTATGCTGATGCTGCTTTTGATATTGAGTTCGAGTTCCCGTTCGGCTTTAAAGAAGTTGAAGGTATTCACAGCCGTACCGATTTCGATTTGAGCCAGCACCAGAAATTCTCTGGTAAAAAACTACAGTATTTTGATCCTGAACTGGACGAAAACGGTAAGCCTTATGGCAACTACGTACCGTATGTAATTGAAACATCAATAGGCCTGGATCGTATGTTCCTGCTGACGATGATCAACGCTTATGAGGAAGAAGACCTGAGCACCGAAGAGAAACAGGATAGCCGCACCGTATTACGCCTGCACCCATGTTTAGCACCGGTTAAAGCCGCCATTTTCCCGCTGACTAAGAAAGATGGTCTGCCTGAAAAAGCCCGTGAAATCATGGATACCTTGAAAACAGATTTCAACCTGCAATACGAAGAAAAAGATGCTATCGGCAAGCGCTACCGTCGTCAGGATGCTATTGGTACGCCATTCTGTATCACTGTCGATCATCAGACATTAGAAGATAACACCGTAACCATCCGCTACCGCGATACCATGCAACAGGAACGCGTTGCTGCTGATGATCTGCAAAAGATAATAGGCGATATGGTAAGCTGGAAAAATGTTTTGAAACAGGATTAAATTGTTCATTGGTTCACTGGTTCATTAGTTCATTGGTACCAGTTGGAGATATAAAAGGCCTGAGAATTATCTCAGGCCTTTTTGCTTTTGTCAAATTCCCTACCACGCGAGAGGTGTGATTGAATGTGTGATGGCGGGAGGGGTTTCTGCGCCGTTGAAAGCAAATCGTAGAAACCCCTACCTCCTCCTTCCCCAAGGAAGGAATCGCACAAGGCCTGGCTCGTTATTAAAAACAAAAAAGGTCCGGGGAAATCCCGGACCTTTTCAATTGCTTATCATTTGTCCACCATACAACCAATGAACTAATGAACCAGTGAACTAATGACCAACGTTAATTACTCACAGGGTTATCATTATTCAACGTGCCGTTTTTGTATAGCAGCGGATCAACCTTTTTAGGGTCGCCCTGGTAAACCCAAACAATGTTGCCTATGTATTTATTAAAGGCGTTGTTCATGTCCTGCAGGGTTACCTTTTTAATATCGTTCATCAGGTTTAATGAGCGTTTCCAATCGCCGTGCAAAACCTCGTTTGATACTATTGAACTGGCTTGTGCAGCGTTGGTTTCATTTTTATAGTAGAAACCGGTTAAGAAGGTAACCTTCATATCAGCTAACTCAGCAGCTGTAAAACCATGTTTTTTAGTGCTGTCAACCAGCTTATCAAACACTCTTATGTATTTATTAGGCTGCGTGGTTGATACTTTTATACGGGTAAAGCTTAATGATCCCTGGCTAAAAGATACCTGCGGCGCATATGAAAGGCCGTTGTTGGTACGGATATCAAGGAAATGCCTGTCGTAAAACACGCGCATGGCCATAGTGAAAGCGTAAAAATCAGGTGCATCCAAGGTTGGGCCGCTGGTTATACCTTCAACATAATTGGTAGCCAGGTCTTTCGCTTCAGCATTAAAGCTATTGTTATATACCCTGAAGAAAGAATTCTTAATTTCAACAGGTGTACCTTTCTTAATGCCATCAAGCATGGTTTTTACCCTTGCTTCAATAACTGCCCTGTCCAGGTCGGCTACCACTACTATTACCATGCGTGAGCGGGTAAGGATAGAGTTGTAATAAGCTTTAGTTTCGGCAGCAGTTAATTTGCTTAATATTTCAGATGTACCATTCGGGTCCTTAGCGTAATCGCGACCAGCAAAAGCAACTTTAGTAGCTAATTTTTCAATAGAAGCATCCGGCTGAGATTCCCTGGCTTTTAAGTTGGTTACAGCATCCTGTTTAATACGCGAAAACTCGGTGGTATCAAACTTAGGTATGGTAATAGCTTCGTTATACAAAGGCCAAACAGCATCAAAATCAGGCTTAACGCAACTCATGGCGATAACTGAGTAATCTTTACCTGCATAACCTCCAACCGACGCGTTAACCCTGTCAAGCGCATCTTTAAAGCTATTTTTGTCATGCTTTAAAGTGCCGCATTCTGATAATGCCTGCATCGCCATTGATTCGATACCCATTTTATCAGCTGGATAGTTGGCTACGCCGCCACGTAATACGGTTTGTATTTCTACAATATCGTTGCCGCTGGGCTGTACTATTACCTTTACGCCATCAACTATAGTTTCATAAGCCGCTTTTTGGGCCAGCGCCGGTTTCGCGCCCCCAATTGCTGTTACTATCAGCAAGCTGTAAATATATTTTTTCATTGTGATAATATTTTAAATTTATTTGGCTACAAAAAATGAAGCTGCGTTAATAGTTTTGTTCATATCGGGGCTGATGATCATACCTGCAACATAAGGCTTATTGATTAAGTAAGTGTCAAGGTATTTCTTGATATCAGCCTTGGTCACTTTCTGGTAATCGTCGGTATTATCGGTATAATAGTTTAATGATGTACTTGCCCAAGCATAACTTACCTGGCTTGGCAGCGATGATGGTTTTTCTTTAGCGTACCTGTCGTTACGTAACAATATGCCTTTTGCATCAGCTAACTGGGCATCTGTGTAGTAATCAGGACTGTTCATGATGCTCAACTGGTGGATCAACTCGTCATAGCACTCTTTTACTTTATTAGGGTTAGGAACCACAAATATTTCAATCGGGCCAACGTACCTGCTGGTTTGGTAGTTGAAGCTAACATCACTTGCTAAACCTTTGTCAATTAACGCCTGGTGCAGTTTTGATGAGTTTAAGCCAACTATGGTCGAGAAAACATCAGCAGCTATGGTTGAAGCCGAATCGGTTCCGTAAGCAGGGCCCTGCCATGCAAAATCCATAAAAGGTGTTTGTGCAATGGTTGATTCTTTTACAAAGTAATTGCTTTGGGTTAATGGCTTAAATGGCGGGATAGGATATTTTGCTATCGGGTCCGAACCACTGCTCTCCCAATTGCCGAAAATGCTTTCAGCCAGGGCAAAAGCGTCATCGTGTTTAACATCACCGCAAATGGTTAACAAACTGTTGTTCGGGAAGTAGTATTTGTTTTTGATCACCATCATTTTTTCAGGAGTGGCGGTGTTGATGATATCATGGATACCGATTGGGTTTTTACGGGTAAACTGATCAGTCCACAGGCGTTTACGTACCTCAAAATCAAGTTGGAAACCAGGGTTGCTTTCAGCACGCTGAAACTCGCCATCAACAACTACCCTTTCCTTTTGCATATCCTCTATACGATAGATAGGGAAACGGATTGCAGTGTTCAGGAATTTAAGGCCTTGTTTAAGGCTATCCCTATCGAAAGTAAAGAAATAATTTACGCGCTCATCGCCTGTAGTACCATTCCATATAGCGCCCAGTTCCTGTGTACGTTTTAAAAATTGAGCCTGTGTAGGGTAATCCTTGTTGGCTTTAAAAAACATGTGCTCAAACAAGTGAGACAGGCCATTATAAACTGAATCCTCAGTAAATGAACCATTTTTAACAGCAATTTCAACGGTAGCCAGTGGCACTTTGCTATTTTCAATAACAACAACCTGAAGGCCGTTTGGCAGTTGTTTCCAGTAATAACCTTGTGGGAGCCGCACCTGGCCAAAAGAAGCCGATGCCAATAACACCCCTGCAACACTTAGAGTGATAGATTTGATAAATTTAGAGATCATATATTAAAATGAATTGGGTTTTCTTACAACTGCCTAAATATATTCAGTATTTCTTAGAAAGATAAAACTTTATGATTTATTAACGTAAATTAACGTGATAAGCCGATAATTTACAATTAGTTATACCAGTATAGTATAACAGGGCGGGTATAAGACTTGATACCTGCCCTGTTTGTTACAATTGAGGCGTAATAAATTTCAGTTTTACCTTAACAACCTCATCTCCAATTACTAATTACTAACCGGGTTATCGCCAACATGCGAGGTGCCGTTCTTATACAGCACCGGATCTACCTTTTTAGGGTCGCCCTGGTAAACCCAAACTATGTTGCCTATGTATTTATTAAAGGCGTTGTTTATATCGGCAAGGGTTAGCTTTTTAATGTTGGTCATATAGGTTAACGCCCGTTTCCAGTCGCCGTGCATCACTTCGTTATCAACTATGGCTGATGCCTGCGCGTAATTGGTTTCATTTTTATAGTAGAACCCGGTTAAGTAAGTAACCTTCATGTTTGCCAATTCGGATGCATTAAAACCATGCGCTTTGGTGCTATCAACCAGTTTATCAAAAACGGCTATGTATTTGTTGGGCATAGTGGTTGATACAATGAATTTAGCTACTGATATCGAGCCCACATCAAACCATGTTTGAGGTGCATAAGAAAGGCCGTTGTTGGTACGGATATTTAAAAAATGCCTGTCGTAAAAGATCTGCATCGCCATATTGAACGCGTCGAAATCGGGCGCATCAACCAACGGGCCGCTGGTTATCCCTTCAATATAATTGGTGGCAAGATCTTTGGGTTCGGCTTTAAACGAGTTGTTATAAACCCTGAAGAATGATTTCTTCATCTCCACAGGTGTACCCTTTTTTAAACCATCCAGCATTATTTTTACCCGGGTTTGTATCAGGTTACTGTCCAGGTCGCCTACTACCACTACAAGCATCCTTGAGCGGGTTAAAATAGAGTTATAAAATGCCTTGGTTTCATCGGCTGTCAGGCTGTTGATAATATCAGGTGTACCTTCGGGCTCTTTAGCAAAATCACGCCCCTCGAATGCCACTTTATTAGCCATTTTGTCTATCGATTCATCCGGCTGCGACTCCTGTTCTTTCAAATCATTTATAGCGTCCTGCTTAATCCGCGCAAACTCCGTAGCATCAAACTTAGGTTCAGTAATTGCTTCTGCATATAACTGCCAGGCAATGTCAAAATCACCTTTTATGCAGGTTAGGCTTATAACCGAATAATCCTTATTGGTATAGCCGTATACCGATGCGTTGATCTTATCCAGGGCATTTTTAAAGCTGTTCTTATCATGTTTCAGCGTGCCGCACTCGGTAAGTGCCCGCATAGCCATCGATTCGATCCCCATTTTACTGGCGGGATAGTTTTGTACGCCGCCACGCAATACGGTTTGTATCTCAACAATATTGTTACCGCTGGGCTGCACTATCACCTTTACGCCATCAACCATCATATCATACGCGGCATGCTGGGCAAGCGCCGGTTTTGAACCTCCTAATGCAGCTGCAAAAAGAAGGGGATATATATACTTTTTCATCATTGCTATGGAGTTAAATTACTTAGCCGCAAAAAACGATGCCGCATTAACTGTTTTATTTAAATCGGGCGAAATGATCATACCACCAACAAACGGCTTATTTATCAGGTACGTTTCAAGGTATCTTTTAATATCGGCACGGGTAACTTTCTGGTAATCGTCGGTGTTATCAGTATAATAATTCAGCGATGTACTGCACCACATAAAGCTGATCTGACTTGGCAGCGATGATGGCTTTTCCTTCGCCATGATATCGTTACGCAGCAATATGCCTTTGGCATCTTTCAATTGGTCGTCGGTATAATAATCGGGGTTATTCCACATGCTTATCTGGTTCAATAGTTCAGCATAACACTCTTTTAATTTATTAGGATTAGGCACAATAAATATTTGTATAGGGCCAGTGTATTTACAGGTTAAATAACTTACACTTACATTGGTCGCCAGCCCCTTATCAACCAATGCCTGCTGTAATTTCGATGAGTTTAAAGTCACTATGGTTGAAAAAACATCCGCAGCTATGGTTGAGGCCGAATCAGTCGCGTACGACGGGCCCTGCCACTCAAACATCATGTACGGCGTTTTGGCTATGGTTGATTCCTTTATAAAAATATCGTTCTTCACCAGTGGCTTAAACGGTGGTATCGGGTATTTCAAAATAGGATCGGAACCGCTGCTGGCCCAATCGCCGAAGATGTTTTCAGCCATAGTAAACGCGCTTTCATGGTGCACATCGCCGCAAATAATCAGCAGACTGTTATTAGGGAAATAGTATTTATTCTTGATCACCATCATTTTCTCGGGCGTAGCCGTGTTGATGATATCATGTATCCCGATCGGGTTTTTGCGGGTGAACAGATCTCCCCAAACCCTTTTCTCTACCTCAAAATTAAGCTGGAAACCCGGGTCACTTTCCGCGCGCTGAAACTCGCCATCAACCACCTTACGCTCCTTTTCCATATCCTCAATCCGGTATATCGGGAAACGGATGGCAGCGTTCAGGAATCTAAGGCCAGCGTTCAAACTGTCGGTATCAAACGTAAAAAAGTAATTTACACGCTCATAACCGGTAGTACCGTTCCATATAGCGCCCAGTTCCTGCGTTCGCTTTAAAAACTGCGCCTGGGTTGGGTAATCCTTATTAGCCTTAAAAAACATATGCTCAAACATATGCGACAGGCCATTATACACCGAATCCTCGGTGAAGGAACCATTCTTTACCGCTATCTGTACGGTGGCAAGCGGTACTTTACTGTTCTCAATAACAATTACCTGTAAGCCGTTGGGCAGTTGTTTCCAAAAATAACCATCGGGCAGGCGCAACTGTGCAAAGGTGCTTGTTGTAAATAACAGGCCTGCAATAATTAATACGCAATGTTTAATACTTTTAAAGACCATGATAATGAGAGGTTTAATGTTAATTTATATAAATATATAAGTATTTATAATAGCAAACAGCATAAAAAACAAAAGCCCTGCAGAAATTATCTGCAGGGCTTTATATTTTCCAAGTTCAGGCATATACTTGCTACTTAATATTAATTATTCATACTGAATATCTAAGGTAATAGGCACATTTAATGCTTTTGAAACAATGCAATTAGCTTTTGCACCTTCAGCAATTTCTTTAAACTGATCAGCCGAAACACCTTCAATTGCCGAACCAACCAACGCTAGGTGAATACCAGTGATGCTTAAAGCTTGCATATCCAGGTCTAACACCGCATCGGTAGTCAGATCGCCGGGAGTAAAGCCAGCCTGTGTTAAAGCAGCGCCAACAGCCATAGTAAAGCAGCCAGCATGCGCGGCAGCTATCAGTTCCTCAGGGTTAGTGCCTATACCTTCGGCAAAACGGGTTTTAAATGAGTAGTTGGTGTTGTTAAGTACGGTGCTTTGAGTGCTTATTTCGCCTTTACCTTCTTGTAAGGTACCGTTCCAATGTGCTTTTGCTGTACGTTTCATGGTTATGTTTTTTAGTTTTATAAAGTAAAATTAGCGTTTTGTTCAATAGGTATTTATCATTAATATCTATATCGTATAGATGTTGCAATTCATTATAATCATTGTCATGCTGAGGAACGAAGCATCTATTTCTGCAAGCGAACGGGCAACGCCTGCATATTGAACGCGGGCAGGTTCTTCGCTATCGCTCAGAATGACATCTTTTTTAATTTTTTCTTATTTCCTATGTCATGCTGAACTTGTTTCAGCACCTCATCTGCTAAGTAGCCATTTTATATTTTATGATCAGGGCGTTGCCTGCGGCCCGTGCTATCCGCTTATACTACACAAGGCCTTAAGCGCTTGGCCGGTATCCGCTACTATCACTAACGCGGGCTTCGCGTCTGGCTATTCTACCCCCACCGTCTCCTTCGCCGACACCTCCCCCTAAGCTTAGGGGAGGCCGGGTGGGGTATAACGCGTTCCGTCAACTCACCCCGACTTCGTTTCACTCGTCGACCCTCTCTCCCGCAAACGGGAAAGAGGGTGAAATAGTTTTACTTCTTACTTATGCCACTTAGCACGTTCATATTGCACCGGCCATTTCACTTCATGCCCAAGTTCATGCGCGGCCCTCAGTGGGAAATGTGGATCGCGCAGCATTTCACGGGCAAGGAAAACAACATCGGCATGACCGTTTTGGATAATACTATCGGCTTGCAGCGGTTCGGTTATCATACCTACCGCACCTGTTAATATGCCTGTTGTACGTACTGCTTCAGAAAATTGAACCTGGTAACCCGGGCCAACCGGGATCTTTGCAGTAGCTACGTTTCCGCCTGTTGAACAATCAATAAGGTCGATGCCTTTATCTTTTAATATTTCAGCCAGGGCTACGGAATCATCGCTTGTCCAGCCGCCTTCGGTCCAGTCGGTTGATGAGATCCTTACAAACAGGGGATTTTCTTCGGGCCAGGATTCTTTAACCGATGCGATCACCTCCAGCAAAAAACGGATCCGGTTTTCAAATGAACCACCATACTCATCTGTACGTTTATTGCTGATTGGCGATAAAAACTCGTGGATCAGGTAACCATGCGCGCCATGCAGTTCTATCACTTTAAAACCTGCCTTTAGGGCTCTTGCAGCAGCAGCTTTAAAATCTGCCTTAATTTTTTCAACACCTGCCTTATCAAGCGCAAGCGGGGCTTCTTCAATATCAATAAAAGATACCGCGCTTGGGGCTACAGTTTTCCAGCCCCCGGGGGCTGTCGACTCAATCTGCGCATTCCCCGCCCATGGTACCTGGTGACTGGCTTTCCGGCCTGCATGTGCAAGCTGTACACCCGCAACAGCGCCATGCGCATGTATAAAACCGGTGATCTGTTTTAACTTTTCAATGTGTTCGTCTTTATAAATTCCCAGGTCGCCGGGTGAGATCCTGCCTTCGGGCGATACGGCTGTGGCTTCAGTAATTATTAATCCGGCACCGCCTACTGCCCTGCTGCCTAAATGCACCAGGTGCCAGTCGTTGGCAAAACCATCCTCGCTTGAATATTCGCACATGGGCGATACTGCAATGCGGTTCCTTAATTCAATGTTCTTTATTTTTAACGGGGAGAATAGATGTGGCATAAACTTTTTTTATAAATATGATAAGTAACAATTATAGCACCTTCATGATTATGTAAAACAAATATGCCATAATTGTTTGTTATTAATCTTTACCCTTTAACACCCCTGAGTAAAAATTATATGGAAAATCAACAAAATTATGTTACGCTGCACGTTGCCGATGACAGCAATATGGCAGCTTACACCGCATTGCCGCAAAACAAAGATGATAAATCCTCCGCCATTATACTGCTGCAGGAAGCATTTGGTGTAAATCACCACATCCGTAATGTATCCGATCATTTTGCTAATGAGGGCTACGTTGTAATAGCACCCGAGCTTTTTCATCGTACAGCACCTGTAGGCTATGAAGCCCCTTATAATGATTTCGCTTCAGTAATGCCGCATTATTCGGCTATAACCAATGAAAACCTTGAGGCCGATCTTAAAGCCTGCTATCAATGGTTAACCGACCAGCCTAATGTGGATAAAGACAAAATATTCAGCGTAGGCTATTGTCTGGGCGGCCGGGTAGCATTTTTGGCGAACACGGTTTTACCGCTTAAAGCAGCCGTATCCTATTACGGCGGCGGCATGGATCAGCTTGCCGATAGAGCAGCCAACCTGCACGGTAAACACCTCTTTTTTTGGGGCGGACTGGACAAGCACATCAAACCAGAAAATATCGACCCCGTTATAAGAGCGGTAGAAACTGCCGGTAAGGATTACATCAATGTAAAGATCTCCTACGCCGACCACGGCTTTAACTGCGATGAAAAACCAAGCTACAACCCAACCGCATCAAAAGAAGCGCTGGCGTTAACGCTAGCCTTTATAGGATAAAAGAGTCAAAATGTAAGAGTCAGGAATCAGAATATGAAGATAAGATTTAATGCTTTTCATTTTTTCTTGACTCTTGTATCTTGATTCTTGCATCTTAATTCTTGTATCTTGGCTATTGATTTTATGCAAACGTCTCTTGATTCCTGACTCTTGCATCTTGATTCTTAAAATATATGACTTCATATACTACCCTGATTATATTAAGTGGTCTGGTTATTTTTTCGTACCTGTTTGATCTCATCGGCGGTAAAACCAAAATACCTTCGGTAATACTGCTCATGTGCCTGGGCATCATTATAAAACAGGCGATGAATTATTTTGGCTTCGCCGCGATAAACTTTAACAACCTGCTGCCCACACTCGGTACTTTAGGGTTAGTGCTCATCGTATTTGAGGGAGCGCTGGAACTGCGCTACAGCAGGGATAAGAACAGCGTGATTAAAAAGTCCTTCTTTTCGGCTTTAATAATCCTGCTGGTAACCGCGTTCCTCATCACCTATATCATTTACCAAATAAGCGGCAATACGGTTTATAAATGCTTTATCAACGCTATCCCGTTTTGTGTTATCAGTTCGGCGGTGGCTATACCTGCAGCATCTGCGCTCAGTAAAGAGAAAAAGGAGTTCATTGTGTATGAATCTTCCTTTTCGGATATACTTACCGTGGTGCTGTTCAACTTCATGATCAATAACAAGCAGATCAATTTCACCTCATTCACCAAATTGGGTGCCGAACTGGGTGTCATTTCCATCGTGGTGATCTGTTCGTGCCTGTTGCTGCTTTATCTTATCGGCAGATTAACGCATCATGTAAAATCGTTCCTCGTTATATCTATATTAATAATGGTGTATTCAATCGGGCAACTCTTTCATTTATCATCACTGATAATTGTACTGGCGCTGGGCCTGTTCCTGAACAATGCAAGCCAGATAAAGTTGCCCTGGTTCCGAAAGTATTTTATCTATCCTAATTTAAGGTACGATATAAAGCAACTGTTCCAACTCTCAGCCGAAAGCGCCTTCCTGATGCGTACCTTCTTCTTCATCATGTTTGGCTACACCATGGATATTTACCAGCTGGAACACTGGACAGTTTTTGTAAACGGCTGCTTTATTTTACTGGGGATGTATGCCATAAGGTTCCTCTACATTAAACTGGTATCAAAAACCGACGTAATGCCCGAACTGGTATTGATACCCCGCGGCTTAATCAGCGTACTGCTCTATTACAGCATACCCCTTGAAATGAAAATTAAAGGCGTAGAAACAGGTTTATTATTTGTGGTAGTATTGGGTACCAGTATAATTTTAAGCCTGGGCCTGCTGGTTACCAAAAGGCATGCGATAAAACAGCAGGGCGATGGGGGTTTTGTGAGTTAGAACAACCGCCTAACATATAATGCCGCCCGTTCAAGCGTCAAGCGCTTGAATGGGCGCAACTTTTGACTTTTGACTTTTGACTTTTGACTTTTGACTTTTGACTTTTGACTTTTGACTTTTGACTTTTGACTTTTGACTTTTGACTTTTGACTTTTGACTTTTGACTTTTGACTTTTGACTT
>Ga0116227_10000546_pt1 | contig 74477 bp, 53 predicted proteins | sample S1TSphgellanicum_FD_89693 | JGI IMG/M metagenome (GOLD analysis project Ga0116227, IMG submission 89693) | Host-associated microbial communities from peat moss isolated from Minnesota, USA - S1T2_Fb - Sphagnum magellanicum MG | ecosystem: Host-associated > Plants > Peat moss > Unclassified... | reverse complement strand
AGAAAGTGTGTGGAAGAGGGGGGTGTTTTTGAGACCGGATCCCCTTGCCCCGTGGGGGTCCCCCCCCCCCCCCCAATTCTCTTGGGCAGACCACCACAAGAGGACTACTACTCACACTACTCACCATAACTTAGTACACCTACATGCAAGGAAGGAGGAGCATGCAGAGAGTGTCATGCTCATCTCAAGCTCATGGTACATAAGAAGATGTAGGTTTCAAGGAATAAATGGATCAATGGGTTGAGCTACAATCTACCAAGTTAAGAACTACAATCTAGGTTATGATTAGCAATTTTATTTTATTTTATTTTTATTTATTTATTTATTTATTTATTTAGTGTTACAAAATGTCACCAAATTCCTCTTATGACATGGGTGTGGTGACCATTATAAAGAAATTTTGGGTGTTTAATTTGGTGACAATTTTGGGGGTTGAATTTTGAGATGAAATTTTTGGGTTTCTTTCTATTGGGTTTGGTGATCTTTTTCATACCAAATTTGGGGGTTTGTTTTTAATGGATTTGATGACCATTACACATCATTTTGGGGGTTCTTTTGACGTAGATGTTGTCAAAATGGTTAAATAGCAAGCCTCCTCCTTTTTGAGTTTCAACATGCATTTGAGTTCTCCACAAAGTCTATGAAACATGGCATCAAAAACCTAAGTTTCATCAAAACGAAGGTCAAAATGCAAAATTGGGCACAAGATGTTTACAAAACGATTTCATTGGGTATCACATTACTTTTTGCACCAAAACTCAGGGTCATCTAAATTTGGCCCTAAGTTTGTGTTGATTGCAAAATTTGTTCAATGTATGCATTTTGAAAGAACTTTCCAAAAACCATTGTGTTTTGTAAAACTCTTGTGTGTTCAATGTGAGAGAGTAATAGAAAATGAAGTTGTGTGTGTTTGTTGGGAGACAAGAAAATAAAGTGAGGTTGTGTGTGTTTGTTGGGAAAGAAGTAAAAAGAACAAATGAATGTAAGAACAAAAAACAAAAGGTGTTGTGAAAGAAAATGTTAGTGCATAAGAGAAGACAAAGTGTTGAAGTGTCTAACAAATAGTGAGGGGTTCAAAAAGGGTTTGCAAGAAAGGTAAGATTGAGTGCTTTTTTAAAAAAAACTTCATGCATGAGAGTTTTTGCATTCACTACAACAAACAAAATGTGGTCAAGTTCATTTTGTAATTTATTAAATTTTGAATGAATTTGAATAAATTTACCATGGTGAAAGCACTCAATTTTTTAGAGAACAACTTTTAGTGACACCATATATTATTTTTGTATTTTTTTAAAACCTACCTATTAAGTATTTATCATGTTGTTTTTTAAAAATCTATGTTACCTTGGTCACTTTATGTTACAAACCTACATAGTTTAAGATATTAATAGGTAACCTTAAGATATTAATATAGGCATATCATACACTAAGTTTTTAATCTACCCTTGGGCTATTTTTACAAATATTGCAAACTACTATAAGCTAGGTAATCCTTGACTATTCCTAAGATAATGTAGGCTACCTTAAACTATTCCTAACTCCTATGGACTAAAAATTTTAAGGTTATTCTTAAGCTATGTGTAGGTTACCATAGGCTAGGTACTTAGGTTAATTCTAAGCTATTCATAAACTAGTGTAAGCATGTGACTAAAAGGTTTTCCTCTTACATAAAGATTTGTACTTGTAGATTTGACATGTTTTAAAGGTTTTCCTAAATGGCATAATTGGTCGCCATTGTTGTCTTTTATATTTATTTTTTACCCATGCTACATATTGATATGCTTATGATAATTTATGACCTACCTACAAACTTTTATGTTATGAAATGGTTTTTTATTACATACTTTAACATGAAATTGTGGAAATAACAATTATATGGCCAATAGCTATGGAAAACACATGGCAATTATTTTGTTTCTTCTTCAAAATGGGTCTCCAAAACAAGTTAAACAACAAATTATTAGACCATTCTCCTCATAAGGATCACATCTACCATTTTCATTATCGTGGACTAAACTCCCTAAACATGTTTACCTCATATGTATACAATTAACCAAGGTTAATTAACTTTCCCAATAACAAAGGTTAATTAACTTCCCCAATGACCAAGGTTCATTTGTACACACAATGCACATGATTTTTTTATTTTCATATTTCAATTAAAGTCAAATTGGTTAACTCATCCTATGAATGATTCCCACTTGTGGCTACATCACAAAATTGACCCTAAAAAACATTACTTGCAATTTCCATGCACAAAATTCAAATAAAATTTGTGATTGATTGAGAAATTATGAAGTCCCCAACATGTGAGTTGTAAGAACATACGAGTATGTACTTGTTGCACTTTTGAACACATCAAAATGTAGTGGGAGATCTAGAGTGTGAAAGTACATAAAAAGCGTTAAGGACCATCATGTTTGGAATTAGGGATGGGCCAAGGGGTTGTGGGGTTTGTAACTTGGGGTTTCAAGTTTGAATGTTTGAACTTTTTATGGCCTACATATTAGGGATTCATCTAGCTACATTTCAAGTTTTGGACAATTTGGTATGTTATGGATTCATCTAGCTACATTTCAAGTTCTAGACAATTTGGTAGACCATTCATGCATGGATTCATGACTCAAAAAATGATTTGACAAAATTGTATTTGTAATTGATGTGTGTGTGTGTTCTTCAAATTGATATCATGGGCATTTGTCCAACTTTGACATTTTTACCTAGTTTATTTTAATTACAAATTTTTCTTGTTTTTTAAAACCAAAAAATGGGAAGTTTTTAGGGGAAAAAAAATTATTTGTAAACTCAGCTAAATTTGGTAAATTTTTGGGAAAACTTCATCAATTTTTTGAAATGAAAAATTTGACCCAAAAAAATGCTTGAATGTGACCCTTTATAGGTTTTGTAGATTTTATTTTTGATTATAATTAATATGGGTTCATGAATCATTTTTAAGATGTAAAAAGGGTGCCCTAATAGATTTTTCCTTTAAAAAAATTAGTTAGTTTTTTATAAATGATTGACCCATATGCATTCAAATGAGTATGCAAGCTAATAAAAAATTGCAACATTTGATAATTGGAAATAATTTTCAATAAAAATAGTAAATATTATGAATCAATCCTTGGATAAGATCATGTCTTTTGCTTCATTTACGATTGTCCTTGTGAGTTTTTGCATGAAAATCATTTACAAATTATTTCAATTGAAGGCATGATCTCACCCCAAAAATCATTATTCATTAAATCATTTACTTGTGAATTTCCATTGATGCACTCTTAAACTTCCCCAACACAAAAAATATTTTCATTGAATTTGAATATGAATAGTATGTTAGACAAGAAATTGGCATGAAAGGTATGCATTCAAAGGTGAAACAATAATATAAAAAAAACACAAATTTATGTACATATTCAACAATTTGGTTCAAGAGCCTTCACATTTATCAAATGTTTTTTCTCTTCGAAGAGAAAGTCCAAAAGCTTCCAAGAGCAAATATTGGGGTTAGGGCTTCCTTTCATGTCATTAAAAAGGTTAACATGAACTTTAATGGTTAAACTTCATAAATGACAAAATAACATTGAAAAGTAGACCAAATGCGCTCACCTTAATGTTTAGGAATTAAGAAGGTAACACTTACATTGTATATGAAAGATTTTGAAACATGTTGGCTTTACTTATCGTTGTAAACATAATTAGGAAACATTAAAAATATTTGAAAAAAAAAGGATTTAGTAAGGTGAAAAATAACAATTTCCCAATTAAGGGGATGAGCTCAACATGGCATCAACCCCTTTTTTATAAAAAGGTTACATTGGCCTTTAACTCCTTTTCCCCCCTAGGTTAGTGGTACAATAAGTTTCAACCTAAGTTTTAATTTTTCTTTCATTTTTTTTTGTCATTGTTATGAATGTTGTGCAATAAATGCCTCTTCATGGAAAAACTACTATTGATTTTCACCTTTTTATGAAAAAATTGCTCCTTTTGGTTTGAGTTTGATCTCTTTTGTGAATAATCAAAATTTAGGGGTGAAAAATAACTTCAAAATGAAAAAAATGGCGCAAAGACAAGGTTATTTTAAGAATAACTTGATTGAATGGCTCTTCACCATTTGTAACAACATTTTGAATATTTTTTTAAAAAGATCACTACAAGGTGACAATGTGAATAAAAACTCAAAACTTTCAAATAAGAGAAGAGTTTTTATGGTTTGACATTCATTTACATGTAAATAACTTTTTTATAAATTTTGATTGTTTATGTGGGAGGTGTTTTACCTTCATTGATATTTTAGCTTCATCAAGGGGGGCGACTTTCACATAAGATCCCTATTTTCTTTCGCAAAAAAATTGAAGTCGTTACAAATTCTATCAAATATTTACATTCAATAAGGACATTGAATTAGGTGGTTCTAGGAATTTGGGTCTTTTGCTTGGTTTTGCTTCACGTTAAACAATCATTCCTAGGACAACCTTTTTCTCAATCCTTATCTTACACAAACGGCCTTTAGTTATCAATTAACCTACAAATTCTTCACATGTTAAATATATTTAATACCATTTGTATGGACTAATGATGGATTGACCACAAGTGCAAAAGCAACCACACCTATGGACTAATTGGCTAAAGATTTATTTTTCAAATTGATTATCATAGTACCTTTACCATTTTGGCAATAGACTATTGAATAATTAATTAAATCTTAAATCTTAACTTCAACACTTGGTTTTTTAATTCTGAAATTTTCTACATGTAATGGTTATCTAAAATAATAAACAAATATATTGTAGCGTTATGGAGCAACCTTGTGTGCCTAGACTACTTCAGATTAAAGGCAATAATGTCTTGTAGGTTGACGATTCAAACTTGATAGTGTATTTACATGAATGTGCTTCAAACCTAACAATGGAAATTTTGATTTTATTAAAATTTTAAAATGAATATTAAGCATTTTTTCAAAAGTTCGGCAAAACAAAAAAAAAAACTAATATATGCCAAAATGGTAAACATACTATGGTAATCTTGTAGAACATTCAAAATGTTTTTTTAATGTATATGGGGAGCAACTTAAAATAGTTCCACCCATGCCCAATATTTGGGCCTTTGACATTATAAAGTATTGCATCCAAGATGTTTGGATTATTGTCTTCCATGCCCCATCCATAAACATGAAATTAGGATTGTAAAATGTGGGAGAATATTAATAGCAAACTACCTAGACCAATCAATCAATTTGGTCAATCAATAGCAAATGTTTGCCAAACATCTTGTGCACAAATGTTGACCCAAAGCCATTTGATTACTTCAAAATGACATAATATTTAATATTTTCCATCCAAACTTCATTGTGCCATGTTGGAAAAAATCATTTCCTAGGACACAATAAAGCATAGACTTCTTAGCAAAGCTCAAACCTAGTAGTTCTACCAAGGTTCAAGAATAGATTATATTCAACGAAAAAAATACAATATTGTGAATTCAATGTTGTACCATATGGTCCCATGTATTGCAACTATAATATTGGTTATAACAATTACACAAACAATTATTAAAAACTATAAGAACACACAAAAAACACTTTAGGATGAGTATATCCATTTGTGATTAACTATATTTTTGTAATGGGGAGAAAATATATAAAACATAATTGAAATATTAGTATAATAGTGGGTACACAATTTTCTTCCATTTTCCCAAATCCATAACTTTAATTCCAATGAACATCACCAATTACATACAATTCCAATAGGTATAATTATCGACTACACACATAATAACGATCTATTATTTTAGCCCCATTACTTCCACCTTCACACATAGATTAAAATGACCCTTTTTTAAAAATCATTCCTTTCCTTAAGTGGCCACCACCATTGAAAAAGGTGGTGACTACCTAAGGGTTAGATCCTACCTTTTTTCCTTCTCCTTCATTTTTACATTCATTTTTTAATTACCACAATAGCCCCTCTTAGATTGAAGGGGATTAGGTACCAAAATCAACCTTATGTTAGTGATTCATGAATTACCTATTGTCGCATTTTGTTACAATAACCCGTTATTCAATTTTAACAAGTGCACAATTGGAAGTGATCTTATACCCATGATAAAGTGAAGGGATCTTATGCCTCCTTAAGAATGGGACGAATCTTATGCTTGATTTTAAACTTGAATAAACACATACTTATAGGCATAAAATCTCTTTTGTTTTTAAATAATAAGTGCAAAATTCCTATTCTTAAAAGATTAAAAACCTTAGCTTTCTCATGTCTACATATATTAAGGTATGGACAACATATTATCTCAATTTCTTTACCACATATATAACATAATATTTCAATGATGATCATATGCTTCTAATAATGATCAAAATCTTTGTTGAAGATAATTAAAATAAATAAATTTGTTGAATTTGTCACCTTATACCTTAATGTCATGGAATGGTTTTGTCCTTGCCCATCCATGATGTTGGGTGTGTTGCAAAGCTCACTTTAACAAGTTCACTTGGCACTTTACATGACATAACGAATAGGCTTGACCATTCCAAAATATATTTTGATTCATGATAATGTTCACTTCATGCATTACAAAAGGTAAAGATGATGAACCCATGATATTGTTGAAATGTAGGGTGAGACTCCATTATCACCTTTTTCTAGGGACCTAATTTTGATAATATCCCCATCATGGGGCTTCACCCCCACATATAACCACAAGTCTTGACTCTTGGCCCCACATTACATTAGGGCCCAAGAATGGGCCCAATTTTAAAATGGAGCAATAGTCATATAAGTGGACAATTAAAAATCAAACTAGTTGGCTCTACATTTAGGCCCGAGCCTACTAACTAAAAAATGTAGTTGTTACTTACTTGTCATTATTTTGGCACCAAATTCATGGGCTAGTTTATGGGAAAAAAACTTTCACAAATGAAGACCCAATTTCTTGGGCTTGATCCAATAGTTGTATCGTTATCATATTATTATTGTTTTCCAATCTTAGCCTTTGGATGGGAGTCATTTTGTAAGATGCAGAAGGAAGGAAATTTAAGGAAGGAGGATGTGAGCTAATCTTCTTCCTCACCTTTATTTCCATAGCTCTTTTTTTTGACTTTTCATTATTGCACTTTTGAATCAAAGCTACTTGGCACCATGGAAGATTCTTTGCAAAAAACTTCACAAGTTCTTGATGATCATAACAACATGAATGTTCAACATTTTGTGTGAAGTGGTTTGCCCACTACTAATTTTATAGCATATCACCAGAGAAGGGTTGCTCAAAGGAGCATGTTGTCTTCATTTGCCTACCACATTGATGAAGTTCCTCAAAAGAATGAAATGCATGTTTCGTGAAAGATAAATAAGAGATGGGGAGGAAGAAAGGGCAACACCAAGCACACATTTTGAAGACAAATGATATGAAGAAGTTCATGTTGTGGCCCCTCCAATTTCGAAAAAAAGGCAATAGGGGAGGGAGGGAAGACAACAATAAAAAAAGGTGTTGGAGATGACAAAAATGAAAGTAAAAAGAATTGGGGACATTAAAATGTGTGTTTATTGATTTTTTTGGTAGTGAAATGGAGCCAAAATTATGAAGTTCATGCCAAAAAAACAAGGTAAGATTTTCAAAACCCTTGAAAATAAAATGATTTTGGTGAATGTGAAGGAGAATATACAAGAGTGTTAGATTTACAAAAATATATAAAATCCATTCATTAAAATATATGCACAATGCTTACATGCTTTCAACAAAATATGTAGCACCTAATCATATTACATGAATAAAAATGTATTATGGCCTTCAATAGATACATTATGCTCAAAAGTGTATGGCATTTGTTGGATTACATCCATACATGTATTGACAATTTCCAATACCATGTGTTATGAGTTAAATTTCTTTACTACTTAATGACAATACATATAGTTATACTTAGTGATACACTTAGCATATGGGGGGGTGAAACATATCAAGATGGAACAAAAGTGGCACATTGTGAAAGTCCATTTTAAGATTAAAATAAATTACATAAGTAACACGAAAGCAAGATATTTTGAATCACATGGGCCATGTAGCAAGGTGTAGTAAGGATATTCATCACAAGGATGTAAATATTTATGGTTTAACTTATTATAATCTTACTTAAAAGATTGCCATCTAAACTATTACTTTTAATAGATAAATAAATATTTTTATAAGCATCATAACTCAATGTGCATTTCAAAATTTAATCATCAACATCTTTTCAAATTATTTTCCTTGACATCAATGTTACCACACCATATTATCATCAGGTCTTTTAGTCACTAAAGGCCATTATATAAAAGTATATTGAATACATATTCATTTATTTTAAACTTGGACATTGCTTTGTACAATTTTTAAAAGTTCACAATAAATTAGATATTGGGTCTATAGAAGTTGTAAGAATGGGAACATGGATATCATCTATTGCCCCAATCTCATAAGGTATGTTTCATAGGGTTTGTTTTATAAAATTTGAAATTTTACTGCCATAACATTTATGATTCTTTTTGTGGGTTTTTCAAAACTTAAGGTTTCAATTGTTTTTGAATGGTTGCACAAAAGAGTTTTTCACTATTATTTTAACAACTCCATATAGATCACCACACATTGTTAACAAATTATCGTTACCAAACCTTGAAGGTGCTATGGGAGTTCTTTTCCTTTTTAAAAGACATGCTCTTTCATTAATTATCAATATGAGATTATGAAAGGAAAAATAATTAGTATAAATATGCAAAAGTCTTGAAACTTAATGTTGGACATGCTTTAAAAAATTCTTTAAATGAAACTACCAATTAGTTGATTGTTTAGAAATCCACTATGTTGAGCATGTTACCAAACTATCCTTTCCCTTGGACCGCCTCTCCTTTTGATAAAGATTATGGCCATCATCATCATCAATAATCCCTTTTGCTAATGGACTATAAGTTGTTGCAATGCAACAATGCCTTTCATCAAATGACAAATTGCCCTAAAGAAGATAAGGGAAAGATGAATTTTGTGTCACCTTTTTCATCCATGGTGGAGCTTTTAAGGTACATAGAAAACTTGTTGAAATGGCAAGAACATGAGGAAAGAGAAAGGAAAAGGGAAGAAAAAATATATATAAAAAGAATTTTTGATTTTTGAGCCCAAGATTTAGGCATATTGACTTTACATTACTTGGGTTCCAAATTTTCAAAAAATTATAATATGAGCCCAAGTTAGCCTAAAAAATGAGGTTAAAATTGTTTTGAGCAAGCCAAAGCTTTCTTAGGATTGGGCTTTAGTGTAAAGTGGGCCTTGATGTTCAAGTTAAACTTTGTTGGTTTTGCCCTCATGGAGAAAGACTATGAAATGGTGGCTACTTCATTTGGTTTGTCTAACACATTGTTCAAGTTCTAGCTCATCAATTTAAAGCACAAATTATTAATATTTGAAATAGTGTTCAACAAATCTCATAATTTAAGATAAAATATGAGTAAGAATTTTTTATAACATGACAGGTAAAATGGAATTTGACATTTTTTTCAATGTTGGAAAATTATTAAATTAGGGATAAACAAATATAAAAATCAGAATTGACGGTTGTAAAAAAATTCAAAATTTTGCCCAAAATTCATTTTTTCCCCCCTCAAATTTTCAATAACCCATACATTCACATTTTAGATATTTTACTTTAATTTTATTGTTATTTTATTTTAATAAATTAATACCACACTGTATTTATTCATCCTATCCACTTCAAAACCCCCCCCTTTTTTTTTAAGGATAAAAACATCTTCATTGGTTATATGGAAAATGTATGAAACAAAAACTTAGTGCTTAAATTTAACTTAGGATATTGCCATGGGTAGGAACAATGTGAGTGATATTAATTGGTTTTTTAAAAAAAAATTGTGGGTCAATAAAATGAAGTGGTTTTATCAAGACATTAATTAAATGATGTAAACAAAGTGGGAAACAAATTCACTTAAAAAAAAATTTGAAGACCTCTAAAATTCACAAGAGCAAAGTCAATAATCCTTGAAACTTGAGATTAGTTATAGGGTTCTAATATCTTGAAAGATTTTGGTTTTTTTTTTAAAAGCATTTTTCTGAAGATTATGTTTTGGCAAGGTGAAATATTTGAATTTTCCATAATTCTTCTTTTTGCCTTAAGATACTTTTTAAATGTAAAATGGCAAAGGCTACAATTGTGATACACTCCCCTTTGTTTATTCTCTTGAAAATTTTCTATTTTTTCATCCCATTAGGTATATCCACATTCAAAAGGGATGAAACCATGTGCATCTGGGCTCATGACACCTTCAGGGAAACTCTAATCTAAATCAGGTTGCTTGGGGCCTAAATTAGGTACCTAGTACCTAGTTTGCACCTAAATTAGGTACTTGGCGCCCAATTCAAGGCCCAAAAAAAGAAACTAGATACCCGAAAAAAATAAAAATTGGCGTACATTCTTTTGCGTACGCCAATTGGCATACGTTTCTTCCGTGTACACAAATTGGTGTACGTTTCTTCTTCGTAAGCGAATTGGCCACCGTTTTGTACCTACGTGAATTGGAATACGTACTTTCTTATGCATACGCGAAATGGCATACGTTCTTGCGTCTACGCGAATTGAAATACGTATAAGCGTACGCAATTGGCGTACATTCTTCCGTGAACGCGAATTGGAATACGTATAAGCGTACGCAATTGGCGTACATTCTTCCGTGAACGCGAATTGGCATGCGTTCTTCCGCGTACGTCAGCGAATCGGCGTATGTTCTTATGCGTACGCGAATTGGAATACGTACGTTCTTCCGAGTACACGAATTGCCATTTCGCTGTCAGCGTTCTCGCGGGAGCGTATGTGGTGCGTAGGTAGTACGTTCCTTCGTTTCTTGTTTGTTTTGTTTTCCCATTCTCCTCTTCTATGCTTTTCCTCCTCGACTTCCCCCCCCCCGGCCCCGCTCCCTCTTTTTCCTTCTTTGTTTTGTGATGCATTCCCCTCTCTCTACAAAATTCGTCGTAGCCACATCTCATCGCCACAACAGCAACCAAAAGAAAAAAAAAGAAAAAAAAAAAACGGATCTCTTCGTCGACGTCCTCGTCGCAATAAATCTATTTTGTTCTCTGTTGTGAGATCACCTTCTGTTGCCTTTAGCCGTCATTTCTTCAAAATTTCTCCTCCCTGCTCTGACTGACTTGCCTGCCGCTGCGAATATTCCCTCGAGAAGTTGGACGCGACGAAGAAGTCTCCCACACGTAAGTAAATTCTCTTACAAAATTTGTAGAAACGACTGTGTTTGTGTTTGTGTTTGTTTGTTTGTTTGTTTGTGTGCATCTCTCTATGAGTAACTGTATTTTGCGCTTTTGTTGTTTATCGGTTAGAATCTGAGGAACAAACGTCTTCGATTTCTGTGATATATCAGCTCAACAACTGCCGTCGGCTGTGGTTGTCTCGCGGGGAGGCGGGGTTTGTGTTCCCTTGCAATTTTTTTTGCTGACATTTCTATTTGCATTTTTGTTTATCTCTTCTTCTTCTTCTTGTGTGTGACTGACTGTCTCCAGATGCCCCTGCTTGCGCTCGGTTTGCGTTTCTTTCTTTCTTTTATGCTTTTTTTCGGTGTGGCTGCTGCGGCCGATGATGATAATCTTGCTATCTGCATTGCAGGCAATCTCGTGACGACTTCTGGCTGTCTGCCGTTGTTGGAGGATGAGGTGTAGCAGGGCGGCTACTGGGAGGAGAACCGGCCTGCTTGTACATAATAAGGTTGGTGTCTCTTCTGAATGTTCTCGGATCCATGAAGTCCTCCTCTGCTATTCTCAAGCATGCGCTAGCTGCTACACGAGGGAGAGGAGGTTTTGCATTTCGTTCACTGACGATCTCTTTCTTCGATCACCGTCACATAATATGATTGTTTACGCTGCAAATTCTTCCCTAATCCTCCCGTGAGAATCGTGGCCGAAGATGCACTTCTCGAAAGAATTGCGTGCACGCTCATTGAAGAGCCAGCCAGTCAGAAGAGAAGAAGCGATCATTCTATGAACCGCACCACCACCACCGCTGTGGCGGAATTGAAAGAAATTGTTGAGTTGCTGCAGCTGCAGGAGCTAAACAGTTTACCGTAACCATGCCATCAGTGCCATCAAGACGGTCGCCGCTCAGCACTGCTGGTGCTGGTCTCCAAGCACGCAGCTACAGTAGTACGAAGATCAATTGGTGCCGACGGGCTCTGGTCTTCTCCTTGGTCTCCTTTTCCGTCCTCGCGCCCATATTCTTACTTGACAATCAGAACAGCAGCAGTTCTTACAATTCTGGTACGCCATGATCCATCTTCACCACCTGTGCGCCAGATGCTAGCTAGCTCCACAATTCTGATTGCTTGGCACATGTAGTAGTGTAACAACACCAGAATTCTCATTTTCCTGCAGATGTTTCCACTTTGTTGAGCTCCTGTGCTGTTTTTCCTTATCCTGACAAGGTGGAATATGTGCAGATGATCATGGAGTTGATGCCTCTCTGTACAGAGTATGCTCTGGACTCTTAGTAACCCAACAAGCACATGAGTTTTTGTTTTTGCGTGTACTTGTTTGCCAATGCTGTTTGTTGTTCTAGTGTTGTCATTGTGAGGGCAGATGTGGTTGTGATTTTCAATACAACAATGTGCTGAAGAAGTCGAAGATGATATAAAGAACGATGTCAGTTCAAGGGTTGCTAGAAGTGAAAGTTTTCCATTCGATTCCAGCAGTCCAGGGCAATGCAATAACTGAAATCATCTTAAAATTATGCAACTATTTTTTTTCTGCAGTTTCGTGGCAAGGAAGTCAGAAGGCGCAGTGCTTTAGAGCAGTTAGAAGTTCTTTTTCCCAAGGAGGTTGGCAGTTTTATCTCTAGCTTATCCTGACTTGTGTTCTTGCTCCAATTACACAGGATTTTGCTAGATGATTGGCACTGGATGCAAGGAATTAGGTTTGAGTGTCATCAATATTTGGAAGAGGAATATTACCATTACACAAATTACTCTCCTTGTGCATCTAGTATAGATAAGTCATTGCATTTGTATGCTGTACCAAGTACCACCTGCGTGTTTTGCTACATTGGCTTTTGCTGTATTTGTCTTTTGTTATGTTGTGTTTTTGCCTTATCAACAAGTGAGGATGTTAGAATGCCACCTTACAACTTTGTTGGTTTGCTCAGGTACTTGATATTGTTGTCACTGCAAACAAGGATGAGGAGGCTGGACCTTTGAATCTTAACATTGCTGGCAAGAAGGATTTCTCTTCCTCTTGGGTATTGGAAGAGACTGTGGATGCTGGTAGGAAAGCATCTGATTTGCAACAGGTAGTTATCACTTGTATACAAGGCTAAAAAGCACAACATGGCATAATTAAGTGAAATTGACCATTGTTTCATCTGGAGTGTTTGTCTCCTCTCCTGTTTCAAGTACCTTGTTTGAAAGACCAGATCTTACACTTATTGCTGTCTCACATTCACATGAAACCTCAGTTACTTCTGCCTGCCTTCCTTTTGTTGTTTTCAGGAACCTGAATCAGATCCCAACAGACTAAAGAACATTGAAGACATCAACAACACAGGTTCTCAAGATGCTCAACAAGGAGCACAGGAAGTTGCTGAAAAAACTGAACTGGGAGACCTGGGCAAACAATCTGAGAGGTCAAATGCTGGGGGAGTGGAAAGAGGAGACGCTAAAATGGGGAACAAGAATCTGACGTTGATAAAGGCTGCAGGTGTCCAAACTGGGGAACAAGAACCTAATGTTGAGCAGCAAGAGGAAGGACTTGCAAATTCTGAGCAGCAGGCATCAGAAGGAGAGTTATCTGGTAATTGTTGTATTAACTGTTCCAACCTCTTACAGTTGCCGATATAATGACCTGTCAAAGTCCTAAATGTGGTTGTGTCTAGAACACTGCTGCAGTGCATCAAGGTGTAATTGGAGGTTGCTGTCAAGTTTGCTTGGAGTGCATTGTTGTGAATATTTGTGAAGTGGTTATCCCTTGACTAATGACTCTTTGTGTCAGTCAGAGATGCACAGGTGATAACCACTTTCTTTGTGCTCTTGACTGGAAAAAGCATTCAGATACAGTCCCCACATAGAGACATTGGTATTTTGCTCAACCAATACCAGTGTCCCTGACAACTTTGTGGTAACATGTATGATGGGATCAGATGCAACAACTCAGCAAGCCATCCTCAGTCATGACCCAGCAAGAATTGCACAGGTAAAGATTTTGCACTTGGTAACATCAGGGCTTAATTCAAACTAAAAATGTCATAACAACTGGGCTCTCCTACTGAAAGATCCCAGAACAAAATGAGTGCAGCCATAATGTGACTCTCTCTGTTTTCTTTTTTGCTGCCTGAATGAGCTTTTGAAATTCATGTCTGCAACATCGTGTGCTGAGATATGATCTCATGGTGAGAAGGGGCATGTTGCTCTTTGTGTAGCATGAAGGGAAGATTTCCAGTATATTCCTGTTTCTTAGAGTGGGGTGCATTTTGCATTTTGTGCCTTTCCTAGCAACTCAATGAAAAGAATCAGGAAATCTTTACTGTCGTTATTCTGGGTTTTCAGTGAACATGCCACATACCTTTGCATGGGAGGGGTATGAAGAGTGTGAAGGCTGAGAGAATCTGCAGTTCAGAAACAAATACAGCATCCATGTATCTTACTAGCAAACTAGCAAACAGGAAAGAAAAAAAACTGGAGTAGACTGACAGTTCTTGTGTAGCAGGAGGATCAAATGAAGAAGGTGGGAGCTGATGCATTGCAAAGGACAAAAAAGGTAGAGAATGGTATACTTGACAAGTACAGTGCCTCACAACAAAATGGGAGAACTCAAAATCATGATTCGTTGATTCAGTTAATGCATGACCAGCTGATCATGGCACAAGCTTATGCTTATATGGCACAAGCCAAAAATCATGTCCGTCTTTTCCGTGACTTGCAGCTCCACATTAAGGATTATCAAAAGGCTCTTGCAGATTGCAATGTTGATTCACAATTACCAAGGGGGTTAGTGTTTTCCTGCACACAATCCTATATTCTGTACTAGCTTACAGATTTGTTTCTTTCTGCCATATCTGACGTATCTTGGTGTTTTAGCCGATAGGCCAGGTATCTTTCAATCAGGTTCTTATCTCAATGTAGGTTTTGCTGAGAAGTACTGGCTTCTGGTAGCTGTAACAATTTTTTATAGTGCATGTATCATGCTACCTTCTGTAATGCCCTTAAGGTGTCTGTGGACTTTGAGCATGTTTTTTTTTAAGCTATTTTCTGCTGCTTATTTATTTTCCTCTCTAAGTTAGCACTGCATTTCTTTTAGCATTTCTAATTCCTGGGAAATTTACTGCATGAGGCCCATGGTAACTGTCTGTTGTAGGTTCCTAGATTGGAGCGAATGTGTTTCTCATTTGTTCATATCTCTTTTCATCTCTTCATCTCATGACATGCAAATTTTGATAAGTGCAGAGTAAAAGAGAAGACAAAAGCCATGGGACATCTTCTGGAAAGAGCACAGCGGCAGCACTATGACAAGAGCACAGTGATGAAAAAGTTGAGAGCCATGCTTCAATCTGTCGAGGATCAAGCCCGTAGACTCCAGAAACATAGCAACTTTTTGAATCAGTTGGCTGCCAAAAATGTACCCAAAGGATTGCATTGTCTGTCCATGTGCCTGATGGTGGAGTATCATGCACATTTTCCTGATGAAAAGGAGTTTGTAGATCATGAAAAGCTAGAGGATCCATGTCTTTACCACTATGCCATTTTTTCTGACAACATTCTTGCTGCAGGAGTGGTTGTCAACTCAACAGTCTTCAATGCAAAGGTACTTTATCTTGATATGGGTTAGTGTTCAGCTCAGTATAATCATCTGTTTGAGTCAAGTGTGGGTTTGACAGAATAGGTATATTGGCTATATATCCACCATTGAAAGTTGTTTCTCAACATTGGTTAATGTTTGACACTAACCTACAACCATTGTTGGGAACTGACGAAGTCAGAGGGGATGTAATATGGTAGGTGGTCAATACCATACATTCTGTTGAAGGTCTCTGAACATATGTATGACTGTTGCGAATGTTCAAACCACTCCCTGATTTTGTTTTGTGGTCTTGCTTCTCTTTTGTTTAGGATTGGGCTTCCTCTTTTCCATGCTTGCTGATTTGTTGCTGTTAAGTTGTCAGATCTGAAATATGTCTAACCTCATGATCAGGTGATCTCTTAAATTGTTTTTGGATTGACTTAAAATCAACACTATTGAGAAATACCCAGTACTCATGAAGATATTTATCTGGATGCCCTATAGGTCCCATCCAGAAGGTTTGCTACATCAAGGCACATTTTTCAGTTGCACTCCCAATATGGCCAGGCACTATTGACCTTTTTGTGAGGTCCCATAACTTCTTCTGTAGGGGATCTATTAACAGATTTTGATGTGTCTGTGGCAGGAACCAGAAAAGCATGTTTTTCATGTGGTGACAGATAAGCTAAACTATGGAGCCATGAAAGTATGGTTTCTTGTAAACCCTCCTGGCAAGGCAACTATCCATGTGCAAAATGTTGATGACTTCAAGTGGTTAAACTCTTCCTACTGTCCTGTTCTGCAACAGCTTGAATCTGCAACCATGAAGGAGTATTATTTTAAAGCTGATCATGCCACAGGATCAGCTAACTTAAAGTTTCGGAACCCCAAGTATCTGTCAGTGCTAAATCACTTGAGATTTTATCTTCCAAAGGTTTTCCCAAAGCTTGACAAAATCTTATTCCTGGATGATGATGTTGTTGTCCAGAAGGATCTCACTCCTCTGTGGGACATTGACCTCTCTGGTAAAGTAAATGGTGCAGTTGAAACTTGTGGACCCAGTTTTCATCGGTTTGACAAATACTTGAATTTCTCAGACCCCCATATTTCACAGAATTTTGATCCACATGCCTGCGGGTGGGCATATGGTATGAACATGTTTGATCTGAAGGAGTGGAAAAAGAAGGATATCACTGGCATTTACCACAGATGGCAGAGTCTGGTAGGTTCCCTTCCAACACCACTTTTTACCCAATCTTCATGAACATACATGGTAATGTGTGCAAGTCTTTTGAGATTCTCTAATGTCAGTAGACACTTTTTGTAAGCAGCTGTGGAGCTTTGAATAGACTATCTTTTCTGAGTTGCTGCCACAGTTCCATCAAATTACCAGGGCATATTACTGGACATCTGAGGCATGTGAACCTGGCCAGAGAGCCGTATATGTTTGATGATTTCTAACCCCGTGGTTTTTGATGTGGACAGAATGAGGATAGAAACTTGTGGAAACTCGGGACACTGCCACCTGGTTTGATAACTTTCTACAACTTGACATATGCACTCGACAAGTCATGGCATGTATTGGGGTTGGGATACAACCCAAATGTTGCTTTATCTTCAATTATGCAGGCAGCTGTTATCCATTACAATGGTAACATGAAACCATGGTTAGAGATTGCTATCACCAAGTATAAACCACACTGGTCCAAGTATGTGAAATTTGACCATCCTTACCTGCAGCAATGCAACATCAATGAATGAGAGTGTATGCTTTTGATTGTCACGGGATTGCAAGACAAGCTTGTGGAAGGGGAGGAGACCAGAGTGGAATGGAGTAAAGCTGAGCTGAACTGACTTCGATTATAAGCAACTAACCTGTGCCCCAGTTCACAGTGCCACAGCAACAGATGTTTTAAGGTACCTTGTACAAATTTTGTACCTACTTCACAACAGAACGAGTGTAAGGAAGTCTTTGTTAACCATAGCCACAACCACTCATCACCACCGCCACAGATTCTTTAACAGGGTATCAGCAAGTATTGATGCTGAATCTCTTCCAAAAAAGGGGGTGGGTAGCACTGCAGACCCAGATTTCAAAGTTCAGTGAATCCTACATTCTTGGAAATCTTCAACCTTACAGGCAAGTTCAAGCAATTCTTCGTCCTGAGTTCTATGTGTACAGAGCACTAGCTAGTAGGGTTCAGCCCCTCCCTAGTGGTGTACCACAGATCCAACCCATGTGAAAATTGCCAAATTATCAGGCAAATGTTTATTAGACACAGGCATTTCAGCTTACTCTCCTCTCCTGTAGTAGTTGATACCTGTTTCTTGATACAATTTTGAGCTATATGTCCCTCAAGAATCAGCCCAATTCTTTCTTCTTATATTGAATCAGATGATTTGCCGTTCCATTACTGATAGGAATGTCATCTTTCCATAGGTAATTTGTATTTTTGTCTGAACGCTGTGATAAACTCTACCAGTTTTGGTTTGGATGGGAATATCTATTCCAGTGTTGTGGGCAATGCCATATTCTGTGATTCTCTTGTAGGAATAACACATGACATTTTATCAAGGCATCAAATGGCACACTGTGGTGCCCAATCCTCAGGGAACATGCGAGGTAACGTAGTAAACAAATAGGTACTCTCTCTCTCTCTCTCTCTCTCTTTGTAGCAGAACCTAAAAGATGGAGAGCTGCAAACAGAAATGCCAGGTTTTGTATAGAAAACAATATTGGTTTTAAGGAATGCAAACTCATGTATAGATGGGATAACAGCAAACTTATGTTACTCTTTGAAGCAACGAGAATGTTTTGTCCAAATTATTTTTGTTCTAAGGTTTTTTTTAAAGTGTCCAAAGACCTGCTTCCATGTTCTGGAGATTTTCTTTGAGCACAGTCCTTGGAAGTTAGGCATGATTAAAAGACCTCAGTAATCGTTCAGAGTGTGATTTAAAGTGAACCCATTTCTAGCAGAAGGGAGTGTCCCATGTTATGATATAATGTCTCGTGGGATTGATACATATGTATATATGTATGAGCTGTTGAAGAGGTTTGAAACTATCTTATACTAGTGACGCACTAGTATTGTTTGGTAATTGAAGGTGACATGGGGAAGCATTCAGAGGAAACGATCGAACGCAAGTGATGCAGTAGTATTATTTGGTAATCAAAGGTGATATGGGGAAGCATTTCATTCAGAGCAATTGTAGGAGCTGAATTTTAATTTCATAAATTTAGTCTTTTATTTTGCAAATTGGTAATCAAACATGAATCAATTTCCAAAATGGAGTGGTTAAGAATAAGTAAATAGGTCTTTTCAAATAGCTAAAATTACGGATCTTGAAACTAAAGTTCCAACATTACCACTTACCTTACGAACCTTGTTAATAATTCTCCAAGCACTACAAAGGAATTTGTACTTGGGAAAAGACTGTATTGGAAGTCTTTTGAAGATATTTGAATGCAAAGTTTGCAAACATGTCCCAAATGGAACATGGAGGAAAATTTGAATCAAAATGTTCCAAAAATATTAAAGTAGTCTGAGCAGCAAGTTTACATTGCCAACATCAGTTTGCATGCAACTATTGCCACATTTCACTGGCCAATTGCAACAACAAATTATTCAAAGTGAGCCCATTTGTAAGAAAAGGTTCACATATGACTGATAAAGCCAGAGCTTTACTCATGGTAAGGCCCTTGGGGGAGGGAGGGTGTTGCCAGAACAGGTATGGCTGGTTTCACCTCACAAGCAAGCCCACCCCCCACTCCAATTCTGGCCACACTGAACCAGCACCCACCAGCGCACCATCCACTGGATGCCCATCATTACTCAATTGTGGATGAACCTTGAGTGAGTTAATATTTGGTTTCACCTTGATAACCGATTATGTAGGAAATAGGTCTTATACATAGGTAGGTACAAAAATAGGTAATTTATTAGGTAAGTAGATGGTTTGTTACATATGTAAGGGCTGTTTTTACTACCTACCTACTAACAACCTGTTTGTGGGTTGTTAGTAGGTAGGTAGGTAGGAAAAAAAAAACGCAACAGAGGTAACCACCATGGTTAGCTAGGGAACTGAAACCCAACAGAAAAACTGTTTACTGACCACTTACCATTCATCCTTACCTTGGTGCACTGGTGGGTGCTGGTTCACTGTGGCCCCCAATTCTGGTAAATGCCCTTCCCCTAAGGGCCGCCCAACTTAACACATGATCGGTAGAGAGGGGAAAACAAGTAAAGTCAAAACTTGAAGTAGGATATACGTGGAAGATCTTTACTTAACACAGCAAATAATATTTGATTCTATAGAGATGCCAAATCCACAATATTTTTTCCAAGCCTTCAACACTCAGCACCCAACATGTTCAGCTCATCCAAGCTAGTATTACTTCCTACATTTATAATAATAAAAAAAAGATGACAAAAATTATTGTTTAAAAATTAAATGACAACAACCTCGAGGCCCACTCTACACTACTTGCCTTCCAAACAATTGTTTTTGTTTTGCATGTGGTGTGGTGACCGATAGCTAGCACCAATGTTTTTTTTGGGGTGAAATTTGACAATATGACTTTTTTTTTAAAAGGAGGGTGAGAAATGGACAAAGGGTTTTTTCCAGAGAAAATAAGCCCAAGTTGTCACGATATGAAGAAAAAAAATTCAAAGTTGTCATATTTAGAGAATAGGTTCCAACAAGTTGCTGAATTATATGAGGAATCCTAAATTTTTCTACTTCCCCCCTCTGATCTCTTGCTGAATTGGCTTAGTCCTCTTGTGCATGATTGCCAACCCACCTACTTCACAAATTTGAGAAGAAAAAAAACACTGGTTGGCACAAATTGAAGACATGATAAAGTTGTTGTAGGACACAAAAAGAAGACTGGGTATTCAATTGAACCATAAAATTTGGGGCCCAAAAACCACTCCTGGTCATGGGTTTTTACATGGCAAAATTTTCTGTCAAATAGGCCAAAAAAAATTTCCCCCACAAAAGTTGTTTGCCAACAGGCTTCAAGAACTTGTCCAAAAAGTGAAAAACTGCTTTAAAAAATGCCCCCAAACTAAAATCCAAGTCAAAATGTGGCAAAAACATTTTGAAAGTTTTCTACTTCATAATTTGGTGATTTTTTCCCCCAAAAAAAGAGAATATGAAACCATAAAGCACTTGGAGAAAAATTGTAGTGTGTGTGGAGAGCACCTTACATCCATGAATTTCCCTCCTAGAAATTGCGAGGTACACTATGCCTACTCCTAAAGGGTGGTAGGGAAAATTAAGCAAACCTCCTTCTAGGTGTAAGAACCCTCCCACTATTGAGGAGTGGGTATAAGAACACTCCCCTTCACAAACCAAACTTGACCATCACCTCATCCTCGGCCCCTTGTTTTGGACTGCCCCCACCCTAAGGCTTTACCCTACACATAACATTTTCATTTTTCAAATTTGTGCAAAATTTCACACCCAAAAGAAAATGGCTGGTTGTATCCAATACTTAAATGTGAGGAGCTTTCTATTCTTCAACAAATCACTGATGCATTCAAGCCCTCAAACACACAAATCATTCCAAGTGACAACCTTTGTTATTCAAAGGCATACATGGCTAATGGTAAGGCCGTTGAGCAAGGTGGTTTGAGAGTTCAAATCCCAACTCTGACCCCTTGTCCTCATGTTCTTTGTATCCAGGTTGTTAGGGTTGAGACTGTCATTAGAGTTATCAGTTAAAAACAAAACAAAACAAAACAAGAAAAACAAAGGCATACATGGATTTGACAATTCTAAAAAGAAAGGCAACTCAATACTAGCAATGCAGGCACTTCAACATCTTGGCTAATATATGATTGCATCTAGCAAGGTTTGTTAATTGTAACAAGTTAACCAACATCTTAGATTTGCCAAGGATAACTATTTAAGGAACTATCTTTGTTTTGTGAAATGTGCCCCCTAATATTTATGTCCAATACCCACTAATACGAAGTACTAAACAGAGCAACAATCTTTAGAAGGATCTCAATTAGTGAGCCCTAATTTGCCATGAACCCACAGCTGTGGTGGAATGACAAAACAATTGTGGATCTGGACATAAGAAATGCGGTTTTAGGAAGATAATAAATAAGCACATGTGAGCAAATCTTGGAGTCAGTTTCTCTCTCCAAATGACAAGCTTCGACTTATGCTTTGCAAGCAACATTGCTGCTTGCCAATGTGCATCAACAATTCTACTTGGCAACAAATCATGCTGCCAATGTGCAGATCAACAATTTCGACTCGGCAACAATGAGGATGCCCTGCATGGTAGAAAGCACCAATGCAGAACAGGCATCCACTGGGTGGGTCTGTACAGTTTGAACATTATTTACTTTACAAGTTGGCTATTTGCTCCGGCAATTCAGGGTCAGTTTCAGCATCCTCATCGTCAGATGATCTCTGTGTTCCTGCCTGCACCTCCCCCCCAAAAAGACACAACTTTGTTAGCCAATTGCATTCTCAACACTAACATCCCGCGTTTTTCCTTATATAATACAAGCTTACCTACCAAGATAGTAGAAGCAAGATACAACCCAAGAGAGAAGACACAGGAACTTGAAACAGGGTACCAGAGCATGTTCAGAACTTTTAAACACGTGGGTGACTTGCTCAAAACTCTTTCTCAAAGGCAGGCTCTTTTCATAGAGGAACACAATTAATCAGAACTACCCTCACATTTGGATTTCTACTAAACTTGGACAATATGTGATTGCAATCAGGTCCAGCTTTGAATAGTAAAGAAGAAAGTTGGCTGGGTCTTACAGGGACTATCAAAAGTCCCCTTACCCAAACAAGCCTGCTATATTCCTCACCTTGTTTGTTTTCTTCAAGTTCCCTAGGTAACAGTCTAAAGCTCCTTCACCCCGCAGTATCTTAGCACCTATTCCCGGACTGTCTGGTAGGCCAACAGCCTCGTCATCAAGCACCACTGCATCTATCTTCTCAGCTGCAGTCATAATTGCATCTGGCACCTGAAATCATTCCCCAATAACAGATATGTTATCTCTTTCCTAGGCTCAATATTCTACACAAACAGATTCACATTTTTGATACCAATGTTTCTTCCACAATAGCAGCAGGATAGTATATACCTGGTACATAGCATCAGTCAAAAGAGTCTCCATGATAGTTCGTAGTCCACGAGCTCCTGTATTCTTTAACATTGCCTTCTGTGCAATTCTTCGCAATGCTCCTTCTGTATAGAGCAGTTTAACCTGCCAAAGGCACAGAAGCCTGTCATCAGCTATATCCCCATACCAGGGAACAAAAGAGAAAGATGAGAAAATTGACCCCTAGTCTTTGCTCTTCCTTTGCTTCCATGCACTCCAGTTGAAACTCCCACCCAAGCCACATATCATTTCAGTCATGGAAACATCAGAAGCAGAGCTCCTCATCTGTCATGAGTTATACATGAGCCAAATGTGGGTTGGTGAAAAGGAAGCTTCAAGCAGCACAACAATAATAATCAAACTTACATTGTTCATAGCAAACAGTTTCTTGTATTGCTTGCCAATAGCATTTCGAGGCTCTGTCAGGACCTGTCACATGAAGAACACTGTGAGTACATGAGGCCAAGGTATCCCACTTTAGAACACCAAGCTGTAACAACACTCCTAAAAAATATACATGTTTGGTTTCTGGAACCTGGTATGGAGCTGGAGGAGTCATCAATACCTGGACAAGCTGGTCTTCATTGAGAGCAGCAAGGCTGACAAGCACAGGGAAACGACCAGTAAACTCAGGAATCAACCCATATGCTATCAAATCACTACTCTCCACCTGTAGCCCCCCCTCCACAGTTGTGCAACAGGCAAGTATTCAGGGCTCAAAGACCTGCACTTGTATTCAAATACCCCCTAGTACAACATCTGAACATACAACTATTGTATCCAGAAATCCTGGAGGCATGAATGAAGTTCAATAAGCATGGAACCTAAGACTAGGACTGGAACTAAGAGGATTTGTCAATTTACTGTCTCAAGCAATGAAGATGTGATGGCAGCATCAATCAGCCGCTGCCCTCTCATGTTGGCTCGTACAGGTGATCCAAAACCAATTGATGAATCTTGCCTCCTGAAGCAAATCACAAAACACTTATTGGTCTCCAACATAGAGGCATTCTGAACCCCTTGGACCCCCTGTTCAAATTGCCATAGTCCTCCGGACATAAACAGGGTATTAAACATCAAACCACCACTCTACAGGCAGAGACGTGAAATCCCAAATGAGTGATGAAAACAAGCTTAAATGTGGCAAAAAAACTGGCATCATACTGCAATGATCAGCAAGACAAAAAAAAGTAAATGATCCATAATCAGGCAATGGATCCTATACCAGTAACGCACAGCACAAACTTCCATACCTTTCTGCAATGGTCTTCTCCAGTTCAACGAAAGCACCTCCGCAAATAAAGAGAATATCCTTGGTATCAACCTGCATCCCTCCACAACCCAATAGATTGTGCTGAATGAAGCTACCAGGTGCAGAAGTTCATGTCCTTTGAGCATCATGGACATTGTGTACTCATGTTCATATTGTTATTCACCACAACGTCACAAACCCAATTATCACAAAGACACTTGATATTTTACGAGTGTAATAGAGGGCTCTGACTACCAAACAAAACTGACAGGAAGTAGATGGCAGACTTTGTGCAAGTCATTGTGTTGTAGATGCTATGACTTCATATATGCTACCACTTGAAAGGACATGTTTCAAAAAGGGAAGGCACTCCACACCTGAATATGGTCTCCTCGTGGATGTTTGCGTGCCCCTTTCTCTGGTACATTCACAACCTGAACCCAAAAATTTGCTTTGTGTCATCTGCTGCACCTAACAGAAACATTGCTGCTTGTCCTAGACGGAGAATTGTATGGAGAACCAGTTGCTTTTGAAAGCATGTGGTCCATTGACAGCATGTCTCTGGAGGTAATCAGAAATCGCCTTGACAAACTATGAGCAAGCTTGCAGGATTTGATAACTGCAATTTATAAATGATAGGGGGGGTAGGAGAGTGCATTACAGTTCCCTCTAACATCTTAAGCAGCGCTTGCTGGACACCTTCACCAGATACATCTCTACTAATGTTCATGCTTTCTGCCTGCACCAACCCACACCCACTGCAAGTTAGTCAAAGGACATGAATCTGAGAACACATGTGCACAAGAATTCTCCACAAACACAATGGATCCTTCAAGTTCAGGAAACGGACATGCCATCCACAGCTGCAGTAGAAGATAGTATAGGACTGATCATCAAACAAGGAAATTGCTGGTGCCATTTCCACCGGCATTATAAGGTTTACATATATGGAAAAGTGCAACCACCTGAACTTCAAGTCCACTTTAAACAACAATCTACCAGAACAAATTTCTTCATGAAGGAAAGCTCTAACCTAGTCATTCATGTCCTGGGCTTTGAGACTTCTACACAAGACAATTAGTGTAGAAGGCCAGGAGGCAGCAAGTGCAGCACCTTCTTTGTAATCTTGTCCACCTCATCAATATAAACAATGCCCTGTTGTGCTGCTGGGACATTAAATTCAGCTGCCTGTGCACCAAAGACAACAAAGAGCATGAAGACAACACTGACCTAACTGTAATGGAATTTAAGAAAAACTTGTGTTTTGGTATATGAAATGTTGACAGAAATCTGGGAGCAATAGTAGTTAGGATTATCCCTGTGTGCTACTCTTGGCACCACAGTCATAGCATTGTGCAGGACGTGCAAGACTGAATGCAATGGGACATTGGAACCTGGTTCATACTGTAAGGAGCTTGTATAGAATAGATTCCACATCTTCACCAACATAGCCAGCCTGCATCAATCACCAGAAAGTAAATTGACAATGACTATGAATCGAACACATATCAAGGCAATGATGGAGGCTCAAAGATGACAGAAGCCCAATAAGAGTTTGATTGTAACATGAGAAGTTCTGATACAAGATTCTGATTGTGCCCAAAAGAGCAAGATCAAGCTTCCAAGACGCCTGCAAAAGAAGCAAATAAGGAGGAGTTCACAACCTGCGTGAGGGTTGTTGCATCAGCAATAACAAATGGGACATTTACAAATCTGGCCAAGGTCTTTGCAAGCAGGGTCTTTCCTGTGATCCACAAAACCCCTCCTCATGTGTCACATCTCCCCCTGCTAAAAGAAACTTTCAGGAGTGATAACACTGGTCTACAACAACAGAACAGCAGCCGTGGTGCTGCCATCACCTATTATAACACCCATGCTAACAAAGATCTGAGTTGCCATCTTCTCTTTAACAGAATCAAACGGCATCCATCCCAAAGCCAGCCTTCAAGGAGACATTTTATTGCACCAACCAGATCCAGTAGGACCCATAAGAAGCACATTACTCTTCTCCAGTTCGACAACATCCATTTCATCACCCTCACTATCAAAAGCACCTGCCAAGCCACCCGCCCTGCCAAAACACCCCCCCCCCCCCCCCCCCCCCCCCCCCCATCCCCATGTTCAAAAAGCATCCAAGATACCACTAGAAAAAATCAGGTAATATCAAGTCCCCTCAGAAAGAGAAAGAAAAAGAAGAAGTACCCATGCTCAGAATTTGATTGCTTTGCATTGCCCTTCCTGCTTGACTCGAAATAGATGCGCTTATAGTGATTGTAAACTGCAACTGACAATATCTGCAAAAGTGATCCTTCTTCAGCAATAGGCTCTCCAAACCCTAAGAAAAATGAAACTCATCTTCTTCTTCTTGGTCTTCTTCCAAAGATTTTTTTCCTGGAACGACAGAGACAAAGAAGGCCTGCTGCTGCTTCTTTGTTTTGATCAAGCATTTTGTAAGTAAGCTGTGGAGATGGGATGGCGGAAGGAAGGAAGAAGAAGACGGGCTACCTACCTTCTTAGCTCGTTCTTGTCCAATAACAAACTTGTCTAAAGCTTGGCAAATTTCTCGAGGAGTAGGAAGTTCTTTGCCTAGTGTAGATCCACCCCAGTTTTCTCGAGAGCCGAAACCCCCACCCCCACCTCCACCAACAGCAGCAGCGTTTCCAGTGCCGGGCTGCAGGCGTATAAGGTTGGTGTTGGGCAGAAAGGGAGGGTTTGGAGGAGTTTGTACTGCAATGGGAGGAGGCGGTGTCGTTGTCGTCATGCTGGCCCGTTGCTGCTGCCAATGCTGTAGTCGGTCCTCCTTCCCTTGCAATCTTTTGTCAGCAGCAGCAGCAGCTCCTACAAGAGGAGGAGGAGGAGGAAGAGCGGGCTTGAGAATGATGAGCGAATTTCCTCCGCCACCACCACAATTGATGCAGGTATGAACCGAGTCGGAGAGAGGGAAGATGGAAGCGACAGAGGCAGCTAACGGCGCACTACAAGTCGCACAAATTGCACCACGCGGATGAGGATGAAATTGCTGCAAACCTTTGGGAATTTCTCTTCCTTCTTTCTTCACTTGTGGTGGTGGCGCCGGCGTGTTGTTGTTGTTGTTGTGGTGGTGGTGTTGGGAACAGAAAGAATTATAAACAAAAACAGAGATCATTGAAGTTGAAGGTGCTACAGAGCTGCTACCGCAAGAGCAAGGAGATGATGATGATGGTGATGGCAACAACAACGGCATCATCATCAAAGCTCTCCTCCTACTCCCCCACCATCCTAACCTCCCCTGACTCACTACTGCATCGCTCCAATTCCTCCACCTCGCCACAGCCATCTCGATTTCTAGAGGAGCTAGCTGCCTCCTGCTGCTGCTGAGTGAACGACGCTTCTTCACTGCGGCTAATTCTCTGACAGCCAAACCCCCCCAAAAAAAAATCCTAGTGCACACCAAACCCCAACACCAGCCACAGCAACAACCCCTCACCAAAAAGCTTAGAAAACACGAAAACAGAAACAAAAAAGCTCAGAGACAAACACTTTTCCTACTACGACAGCGGCGTCTTTCCATGTGTGTGTGTGTGTGTGTGTGTTTTTGCATCTCTTACAAATCCAACACCGGAGTTTTTTCTTTTTTATTTTCCTCCAACTACTACAACTCCCGAGTTCATGGGATTTTCATTCAGATGGGAATTCGAGCCATTTTTTTTTGCCACGAATTGACTAAGCGCTCGCACGGCGCCACAGGACGGAAACGCGACCGCATTCGCGAAGATGAAGAAGATCCCACGTTCTTCCGTAACAAGACAGACGCAGGCAGTGTGTGTTCTAAACTCCGTAATCGACAGTTGTTCCGTTACAAACACGCAGTGGGTTCTGAACCCCGGAATCTACCTACCTAATGTGTTCCGTAATAATACGCCCGAAGCAGTTTGTTCTGAATCACGGAATCTACCCCTTTTTTGGATTCCTGGAATCTATCTACGCATTATGTTCCATAACAATAATACGCCCCCAGTGTGTTCTGAACACTGGAATCTACCATTTCTCCGTACAAAGCACAGTCTGTTCTAAACCTGGAATCTCTCTACTTGTGTTCCACAGCCGGAGTGTGGTCTGAACATCTCAACTCCGGAATCTACCTATGTCCATGAAATCCTGGAATCCATCCCTCAAATTTTTCATGGACCTATAGGTAGATTCCATCACTCAAATTTTTTCAATTGTAAAATATTAAGAGATTTCCGCACAATTTTGGTTGGTTCTCTCTACATGAGAGCAGTGTGTGTTCTGAACTCTGGAATCTACCCCACAACGTTTTCCATACAACGTGCAGTGGGTTTCTGAATCTTGGAATCTACCCACCTATGTTCTGTAATAAGATCCCCGCAGTGTGGTCTGAACGCCTGAACCCTGGAATCTACCATTGTCCATGAAGAACTATTCCTCAAATTGCCAGATGTGTGTTCTGAACTCCGGAATCTACCATTCTTCCGCACAATACGCAGTGGGTTCTGAACCCTGGAATCTACCTACCTGTCATGTTCTGTAATAATACGCCTGCAGTGTGGTCAGAACCCTGGAATCTACCCATGGGTCCATGAAGAAACTATCCCTCCGGATTTTCAATTGTAAAAGTTCTACCACTTGCACAATTTAGTTGTCCAAATGAGAGTGGTGTTGGGTGGGGGGGAAGAGAGTATAGATTTGTGTATTATGGTGCTGTTGCTGGTCACTCAGTTAGTCGCTCTTCAAAGGTTAGGGTTTGGAGATGGTGAGGAAGAGGAGGAGATTGGGACTTGAATTGCGAGCGGCAGCACGCCAGGAGGAGGAGGAGGAGGCGGAATGCTTCCTGCCCTAATAATGGCAGACTGGCGTCTCGTGGATGAAGAGCATGAGGATCCGTCTCTGTATCCCGAGATTTTCGCTGCTTGTGATCTCGCAGCTGAAGAAGCAAGGTTGGTAAAAAGGTGTCCGTCTGCTACTGCTGCTACTGAACAGCTGTTGCTCACAGATTTCGCCGAAAATGCGCATCCTTCCAAGGTTTATCCAAAGCCTCTTGTGACTTTGCCTCCCTCTCCACAGCCGCCTGGTGCTTTTCTGCCCACGCGTCATCATCATCATCAACCTGCTGGTGTAACTCGAGCTCAGTGGCGACAATCTGGTAGCTTTAGAGCAGGCCCATCTTCTTCTTCTTCGCCCTCGGATGCTAACCACCAAAGAAACCTGGTAAGCGTCGGCTATAACTGTTAGGGTTTTTGTCAAGAGCTTGGAAAGTGAACCGCCCCTGCCCGTGTGGTCTTTGCTTCTCTTAGGTTTTCCTTCACATTCATGAACCTTGAAGGTTCTTTTCATGAGGCAACTCGAAGCTCTCAGGGATTTCGTGCTGTCTTAGTTTAGGGTTGGTTTAGGGTTTAGGTCGAGGTCTTCATATATGAGCTCTTGCATGTGGGGTTTTGCTTATGAAGCTCCTACTGGATTCTCTTCTTAGATTTTGCTTCACACATAAATTTTGAAGGTTCTGTTCATGAGGCAACTGGAAGCCCTCAGGGATTTCATGTGGTCTTGGTTTAGGTTTAGGTTGAGGTCTTCATATATGAGCTCTTTCATGTGGGGTTTTGCTTATGAATCTCCAACTGCATTCTCTTCTTAGGTTTTGCTTCACCCTCATGAACTTTGAAGGTTCTGTTCAAGAGGCAACTGCAAGCTCTCAGGGATTTCATGTGGTCTTGGATTTAGGGTTTAGGTCAAGATCTTCATATATGAGCTTCTTGCATTCAGGGTTTTGCTTATGAAGCTCCAATTGAATTTTGAATTGCAGAAGCAGGAAAGGGATAAGGAGAACTGGGGACATCCATCTAAGCGGCATCAACCTTCTGTTGTGAAGGGTGGTGGCTGTGAGAGGCAGCAGCAAGTTTCACGGGTTCCAGTCCCACTCCAAGACATGCCTGAACATGTGGAGAGAGTGAATGTGCAGAATGAGTCGCAAGAGAACACAGTTGCTCATGTAGGAAGGGGAAAGTGTGGAGATGGTACATGGATGGCTGACATTCCATCTGCCATGGTCTTCAAGCATTTTCAAGATGCTGCCATGCAGGTAAAATGCAAATTTGTGCTCCGAATCATTGTGCTGGTCTCTGGTCTGCATGTAGATGTACAAATCTCCATCTATTTTGATCAAAAACACTTGCTTAACCTAAAGATTGTCATTTTCCTGGACTTACCCTGGATTGTCAAGGTCAATCTTTGTCCAATTTCTACCTTAGAATTCATCTTTGAGTTGTTGGGATGCAGATACTGGTGCAAGGGGACTACATGATGATGCAAGGGAAGCCATTCATCAAGAAATCAGGTCTAGCAAGACATTCTATGACTTGATCTTTTCAATTGCACTTTTGCGTGGCACTTATTTGAACAGCACATTGAAATGAATTTGATTCTGGTGTCTGTTTGTGCGGCCTTCTTTAATACTTTGTTTGTGATCTTTATACCCATCTCTTGAGTGCTAGCCAACATCATGACCATGTCTTCCTGTTGCTCCCAGAAATGCAACAGAGACTCAGGAAGCATTTTTTGTATCATTGTTGGCTCAAAATTTTGATCAGATTATTATGTGCTTCTCTACTTTCACTATGTGGATCTGTTGAAGTCAGTGGGGAGTAATGGCAGCTAGCCATTGCCGTTCATTATGAAGGTGACGGTCTGAAGTTTGTGACTGACTCACAGTGATATGACTGCACTCACTCTTGTTGTGTTATTTTGGTTCAAAGTTTTTTTGTTTTTGAGACTTCTCTGCAATTGCCTAGATATGTGTTTGTGATCCTCATCAGGATCTGAATTGTACTTTTTCATACTGTGCTGTGAATGAAGTTAACATGGCCAGGTGCACAACAGAGGAACAGAACTGACAATATCTGAATGGTGAAATGTAACAGGCTGGCGAAAGATTGCCTTCTTCTTCAACATCTCATTTGAGATTAAGGACAAAAATATTCAATTTGACCCCAACAGTAATGTCATACGTGCAGAGTTTGTTGTCCGTGCTAGCATGCAGTATGTACTTCACAAATCTGATACTGCTGGCCCTCTTAAACCCTTCTACCTTTTGGTTTTTGGTTCCTTTCTTGGGTCTGGAGTCAGACATGGATTGCCTCAGTGATGTGAACTTGTTGTCTTCACATATCTCATTGACTACAAGGTGTACTACAAAATCACAAGTAGAGGCTGACAGGGATTACACACCTCACATCATGCAGACAGTCACAGTGTAGCAACTGAAGTGTTGAAGAGAGGATTTATGTCATGTCTTGTGTAGATCTGGGCGATTCTCAGATGGGTGGGGCTCCTGTGATCGAGGTGAGAAAAGGTTCTCCAAGCCAAACCATGATATTCCCTGCACAGCTGAGACAAGGGCAAAGAACAGAGCATGTCAGGTGACTTCAATTGAGACTTCCTCTTGACTTTTGATGAAGAACCTAAAACCTCATTCCCCTGAATGAAGTCAAAGTCTGTTTCCATCATCAGATGTGACAATCCGACAATGTTTTTTGGTGCTTATTCACTGTTGTATGAAATCATTGCAGGATTTGCTGGGTATAGGCGAGTATAAAAGTGGAGGAGATGATACAGCCTGGTGACCTGGTTATACCATAGCCATTCATTGTAGCTCTCTCCCTCTATGCTACATGAGTTATTCTATTCATCCAGTTTATGCATAAATCTCAAGACTGACCCCTACACATGTACAGTGCTAAATGATAGTGGGTTCAGTTACCTTTTGTCATCACCTCACCACCCTCTCCCGTTTAAGATTTGCTTAATTGTCTTCTCCCAGTTTGCATGCAAGGTTGTTGGTAATCTCGCCTAAATGATTTGACAGGAAACAGCCACCAAAATATGAGAAAACACACTACAGATTTCAACCTCACTGCCCAAATGTTGATTGAGCGGCAGGAAGGACAAACAAAGCCCAATGGGCACTTGTAATGAAGGTTCAACTTGAAGAACATTGTTCTCAGCACAACAGAATCCAAGAGTATGATTGTGAGTATTGTTAGTCATGGTCTATGTTGTGATCCTTGAAGAATCCATTGTGAATATTATGATAACATCCATATGACCATTAAACTCTTCCTCTAGAGATCCAATCAATTGGATCAAAACTAGAAGATGAACTACAACCCATGCTCCCCTTCAATTCTTTTCACTATTTTTTCAATTTCAATGTCACTTATGAATGTTATTGTTTTTCCATTTTGCACGATTTTCATATTTGCTATATCCTTCCATTTTTCGCACAACTGCTTTGCAAGGCCAATGATGGAGACAATTCAAGCAAACAAATGTCCTACAAAAATTACTAAAGATATTGCTATGGATATGCGCACTTTAAAAAATGTGATGCAAACATTTACAAGAAAAAATAGTGATGTGAATTTAAGGTTCGAGGTCAAATGTGATGTTTAATGTCAATTTAGTGCAATGTATAATGTAAAACAAAATGTTGTGTAATAATAAGCCTTGCACAACAACCACAAATACAACAATAAACCATTAGTAATGAAAAAAAACAAAAAACAAAGGAAACACAAACACAAAATTCATAGAAAAAATAAATTAAACGAAGAACAATGAATAGGGAAAAAAACAAGGAAAAAACCATAGGCAATTGCAAAAAGAAGAAGAAGAAGAATTTGAAAGAATTTTTATATTTTGAACAACGACGCAAAAAAAAAAAAAAAAAAAAAAAAAAAGTAAAAGAAAATCAGGATAAAAACATTAAAAAAAGAAAAAACACATAAACATGGAAACAAAACACAATAAATTATTTTTTAATTATATATATAATGAAAAAAAAACAACAATATAGGAGAAAAACAAAATGGGGCCCAAGCTAGCACTCATGCCCCTTTATAACCCCTTGGATTTAAGGTTAGAGGTAATGGGCACCTCCAAAACATTGTTTGCTTTTCTTTTCCCTCAAATCAAGGCCCTAACCTTCCAAACCCATGTTTCATTTTTTTCTCAAATTAATGTCTAAGCTCCTTAACCCTATTGTGAGTTGTGATATTGAGATATGAGTAAGAATTTGATATCCTACCCAGATTTTTATTTTTTATTTTTAAAAATCCATTACAATTATTAACTGACCAGATTTCATATTTTTGAGATTTCAGGATCAGGATATCATTTTGGTGATATCCAAAGGTTTTTAAAGTGATATCTTAGTTTAATATTTAGTTTTTCCAGATATCTACCTAACACTGTAATAAAGTAGGTGAGGTTCATGCCTTGAAATTAAGTTTACATAATTTTAAATTGCACTTCAAATTACCTCATTTATTTTATACATAACAATTTGTACTAACACAAGATTAGAGATGCTATTAAATTAAAAATTGCGTAGGAATGAAATAAAATGAGATGCAATACAATAGAGAAATCCATAAAGTGAAGGAAACACAATATCAATTACCTGAATTTGGTTATTAATGGGGTGAGATTATTTTTAAAAAATTAAAAAGTACAATGCATTTAGACAAGGAGTGAAACTCAAATTACCATAAATTTCAATGTAATTTCAGCTTCATCATGTCTTTCTTTTTCTTCTTAAATGCCTTCATAAAACAAATTCACTTTGCAAATAACAAGGTCAAAAATCGAAATAAGAGGGTAGGAGGTGAAACAAGGGCCCAAAGACAAGGTCATTCTGCGAATTTCTCTAATGAACCAAATCTTTGAAATAAGTGGAATATCAAATCACTTCTTTTCACTTATTACTTTTGGAACCCTAAGTCCAACACATTTTTTACTCTTTTAAGCTAGTTCTAAGTTGTTAGGTGTTTTATACAACTGTGTACGTGAAGATCAAGCTATTTGTGTCCATTACGTCCAAGGGCTTTTTAAGCTTAAGGTGTTCTAAACCCAAGGGAATATGTAGTCCTCACCTAACTACACATCCAACCATACACAAATTGAGGCATGAAAGTCACCACTTGCATGTGGATGGCATGATGGATCTTTAATTGACAATGGTGCTAATAAGTTTGTGGTGCATGTTGTGTGGATAGTTGCAAGGTGCATTCATATATTGTCTAAGGTTTAGGGTCTAAATGTTGATCTTTCCAGCATAGATAGGATAATGTAAATTAGAAAAAAATGCATTAGTTTGAAATTGAAACTCATGTATATAAAAGGTGGTAAGATTCCATGTTCACAAATTGTTGGAATTTGTGCTGAAATTTTCTCAAAAATGCACATTAGCATGAATAAACTTCATATGAATATATGTCATTGGTTAAGTTAGAGGTATGTATGTAATTGGACAAGAAAGGGTTCGGAAAGTGAATTGTTACATAAAAAGTATTTTGGGATTCGGTTGTGAAAAAACACATTAGGTTTAAAATGTTTGTTCTTCATAGTACAAAGACACACTTTTGTGGGTGATAAAATGATAGAAATTAAGTTACTAAGTGATCTCCAACTTGAATCACCAGATTGCTGCATTTGGTTGAAATAAGTAGACCTGAAATATACAAGGATGATTGAATTTGTGAGCTGCATGTCTGGTTTATAGCCAGATATTGCTACATCTTCCTATGGACAATGGCCACTTAGGCTACTTTCAAAAAACACTACTCTGTAACAACATTCTTTTACCCTTTACTTTGTCATGACATTGACTGCTTCAAACTTTATTCAATGTTCTTTGGTATTATTGTCCCTTTGCCATAAATCATTCTGCAATATGGCTTCAATTTCTATGCTCTTAAGTGTTGACACGTGAAAACTCATCTGAGATCACAAGGCAAACTTCAATAGGCCTGGCATGGCTTCCACTCCCCCACAAATTAGTCAATATATGCAATTCAATTCAGTAATTTCAATCTGATCGACACCAGTCTAAACTATGATGACCTTGTAACATAATTACATGATTAATTTTGTGTGGTGTAAGATGCAATGAAGCACCTCTAATTCTGTGACTTTGCTTGACAACAAAATGCAACATCAACATTTGAAAATAGAAGGCAAGAAATCATGAGCTTTTACATTCTCTTTTGGCATCATTCTCTTCTCACCTTCACTATCGTTGTTATGCTGCCTCGGTCACTGCTGATGAGGCATCCCCTGCTTTCCTAGCTACCTTGTGAGGAACTATCCTTCTGGAACACTTTCCCTCCATCTGGAAAAATATATACCCATAACACATCTCCAAGCTTCTTAAACTAAACGAGAATGTGCTCTTCATTTCATGATCTATTACGGAAACAAATTCAGGACATATTGAAGAATAACTAGACATTTTGGACCATGCCAAACTACAAAATTACAAACTGCCATGAACATATTTTAGCACAGCTCAAGCATTGCTTCTAAGAACTACTTTTTCTTCTCTTCTACTGCATCATCACACTTACATCACAACACTGATGGTGCAACAATTCACAATGATGCCACCATTAATATGAGTACAGATCGATGGCCAACTCTATGTGATAACCATGTACCAAGATCTGAACAGTCAGTAGGAGCCAAACAAATTATGTACATATCTCTATTCCTGGATGTAACAAGAAGTTAATGGAAAAACAATACCAACAATCATCTTTCAGTCCCCTCAAGTATGATAGCATTTATGACCAATGATAGAAAATGATAGTAAGTTACCTTGGGTCCTGATGGACTGGTTGCATCCAGTACCAACAATCCCGTTTGTATTCAGAATACATGCAGGAGTACCACATCCCAAATTGAATATCAAAACTTGAGCTCGATGCATAGTGGAAAACCCTTTGGACCAAAATGAATGAGTGGTTATTGAGTTTGAGTCTTGGCATCCACCTTAACTGTGGGAGCAAGAGATCTGGGAGGAGTAGTTGCACCCACTACTGTCTCACTTGGCAAGCATTCTAAGATTTTGACAAGGAACAAAATATTAAATTTGCTTCTCAAGCATGGATGGAACACTATAAGTGAACTGGAGTCACAGCAGACAGCATGGTATAAAGCATGCTAAGAACCTAATTACTCAACAGGAGTCTGTCAGGATTTAAACTACTTTAGGACGGAGACCTGTTATATGAGACAACAGTATCCCAGACATGAGGATATGAAGGAAAGAAAGAGATATTTGAAACTGGGATCAACTGATACTGAAAAGATGTAGTGGCAACCCAGCACTTGTTTGTGGACTGCATGGTACTCAAAATGGAAACCAGAAACCAGACTCATTCATAATCAGGTTACAGCAGTGCTTTTCAGGAAGGCATAAATCATTTGACTACTAAAGGGAGGAAACAAGTTATCTTTCGAACTAGCCTTTGTTGACTCACATATGTACATGAAGCAATCATGGCTTACCTAGGCCCTGCAGGGATCAACAGTGGAGACAAAAGAGTAGAGTTCATGGCCTGGATTGAAGATTCCAATACAAGTCACCTGCAATACTGTGACCATGAAGGCCAAAGAGGGAGATGCACAACTCTTCATAGCCATTTCTATCTATGAGTGCCTAAACACACAAGTCTCACCTCTTTTACAGTATCCTTGTGCATAATACTTACAAGGAACATCCTTTTTGGAAGCTCTAGATGATCTCTCGGATGGATAAGACCTGTCTCGACTCCCTGAATCCTCATTCCAGGACCCTGTATTACTGGAATCACGACCAGAGTAACGGGCCCAACTGGACCTCCCTGAACTAATGCCAATGTCTTGTAGACTTCGTTCTCTGCTCCCTCCTGCCACATGTTGGGGTGCCCAGCTATCATTGTCCCCACGGGACCTCAAAGGACCACTGTCATCAACTCTGCCAGTGGCAGAGGGAGAGCTTCCATAGCTGTTGTTTCGAGCTTGGGGCCATGAATTGCTGCGATCATAAACAGCATCAGGATCACGAGTACCCCAATATGCAGTACGACTTGGCACATCTAAATCATCTTGCTTTGCATCCCACCTTCTATCATCACCTATCCCACGACCACCACCCCAGGTGCTAACTCTTCCTTCACCAAGCCCACTGATTGAAGAACCACCTGCACGATCCCGATTACTACTCTGAAGGCCAGTCACAATATTGCTTGTCCAGGGGCCCCTCTCTTCTGTAAATCTTCCAGCCAATGCATTTGTGAGCAGAATGGAGTTCTCATGGGTTTGACCAGTCCTTCTAATTCTCAAATCAACTGGAAAAAGTCCAGTTGTATTCCACTTCCGTAACTGCTCCATTGAAAAGGGTCCCTGACTTGTCCCTGTCGGGTCCTGGTAATGCCACACCTTCTCCCTCTCCATGATATCTAGATCAGCCTGACTTAACACACTGCGTTCTGGGGAAGTGACTCTAATGTTTGAAAGAGGCGGAAGGAGAGTTGAGGCAGGTCCAACTGGCTCCCTCTGTAAACTCCCCGTGTTCAACTTTGGTTGATCAAAGATTGGTGTGCGGAACTCATCTTTAGCAAATTTTGAGCCAATGCTGTCCCCACCCCAGTGGTCACTACGACTTTTACCAGTTGCTTTCCAATTATCTGCACCACCTTGATCATTCTGCTGCTCCTGAACATAGTCTCTATGATCTTTTGTCCAGTTTCGTCCTCCCCCTCTTTGCTCATGCCAAGATGACTTTTCTTGGGATGAGTTTGTATCACGCCCAAAGCTCTTCTCACTGGATCGGCCTGTTTCATGCCCCTTCTGAACCCAATCTCTACTGCCATTACTTCCCCTAGTAGAATAAGGTTTGTATCTATGGCTGTCCCAATCTCCTTTTCTGCCACCCAAACTTGAGTCTTCAACAGCACTGCTATCCCGGCGATTGTATGGTGCTACTGACCCTTTCTCCCAGGAAATGCCTGGAGAAACCTTGGTTTGATGATTTGAAAAACCATCTGTCCCATCCACCAAAACCATCACTTCAACCACCCTGGAAGGAATATCCTTGAATTGCAAGCATCAAAAACTGAAACAAAGTGTAAAGTTCAAAGCAAGGGAACTGACTACAAAAGGTGGCACAACTCTTGCAACTCACTGGAACCTCATCCACATGTATCTCTTCTCTGAAAGAGTGAGCAACAAACCTGTCACAGGTTTATCATCACTGACATCAGACTCATAACCCAGTCCCATTTGTGGGTCTGCACTGACTTCAGGTCTTGCCTGCAGCTTTGCTGCCCTGAATGCTGGGTTGCTGAGCTCCTGCAGTTTCTCTACGCACTCCCGCAACGTGAACCAGGATGACTAGAGTCAAGGATACCAAGAACCTATGCAAGCCAAGGACAGTACTGCCATTCTTGACAATGTAACACTTTGTGAATGTAACACATTTCAAGATATTTAGTCTCAGTTGAGTGAGATTTCCTCATGACCCAGAATGACTGTAGTACATAAAAGTAACGACTCTACATCTATCCTTTAAACTACTGCAAGTAACAAGTAAAGAAGAATGTAAACAAATCAGGTAAATGGATATTCTTTTTTCCGACCCTTCTCACTGGCACGATCCCTAAGGTTGACCAGACGCTGCTGTTCAGTCTCAAACCACTGCATAGAACACAACATAGTACTTCTGGTGAGATGAAGGAAAACTGTCTAATCAAGTGCAACACAAATCACCACCACATTTGTTGTTACAAAAAGTCAAGCCAGCCAAAACCCACAAGGAGACCTCATATAGAATTTAGTAGCTTTGACAAAATCCACTGACAGCTAGTATCAAACTGCACAACGACAAGTGGTTTCAATTGTTTCTTGTACGATATAGAAGACTTGATCAACATATGAAGGTTATCAAAGTGACAGCTCTAGACAAGCAGCCCATACTCGGTAGCAGAGCTTTGGAAATGTTCTGCTTACATCATTGACTTTTGCCTCCTGCAAAGCAATTGCTTTCGCCTCCAGTTGGCCCTGAACAACAGGTCTTGAAAGTGAAGCACAAATATGACAAGCTGGGCACAGAAAAACTGTGATGGAAGATAAACAGACAATTAGTGCAGAACAAAAGAAATGACCAAAAGAAAAAGGGTGTTGCATCCAAGTATGAACATACCACTGTCAGGGTCTTAAGGAACCCACACTTGATGCTTTGTCGCAATCGCTGGCACTCCTCCTGCATCCATTAGCACCAAGGCTACTATAGCCATGTCAATAGATTTTCTGTTTCATCTTACCTTCATGGCATGCTCATGACAAACCAGTTCCCACATGAAATCATCAATCTACTGTTGTCAACATGCTTCTAAAAGTTATGCTGATGAACAGACTGAAAAAACATTGTAAAATTAGTAATTTCAAGACCTAACAGATGCACTTGCTTTGTTGTTTCTCTCTTCCCCAAGACAATAGGTACCCACATCAGGGTGTAGGTTCACATGGCCAAATTCTTAGATTTGCTTCTGGCTGCAATGTCCATGAGGAAATCAAATGTGAAAACAACATATAGATCACCTCACTGAAGTCCTGATTGGACACAAGGTCAATTGTCAGCTCTTCTTTCTTCTGAAGATTTAGTATGTCCAAAACAATATTTGTCAACTTCTTCCCTGCCTTATAAGACTCTGTCTGCAGTCGTGTCCCTGCATTGTGAAACAAGGCATCCATCATGCACCCTCCTGAGTAAAAGACCCCACAACAAATACCCTGACAGTTGAGAAACAATGATGTAACCAAAATGGTCAAAATAGGGACATTCCACTAAAAGAACTATGAAGAAAAATTCTCGAAGTTCTCCCCTTTGAGCCTGCCCGTTACCTGTGATGAGAACCAGTCTGTAGCATGTATCCAATGTGCTGGCATTGCCTGGAACACGTATCTTCACAAAAGTATCAACAACCTTGCTATCAAACTCAGGGTCATCAAGTAAGTCTTCCAATAATGATCTGCGCAAATATATGAGGTTTATGTTTTTGGGAGTGATGGCAGCAAAATCATTTCCATCAGGCCTCTCAAATTTTTCATCACTCCTTCGTCGGCCTCTCCGCTTATCCTTGGCTGTAGCACGGTCTAACTTGTCCTCAGCACCATCTGCTTCACGTGCCTCATCTTTGACAATCCTGTCAGCCTCCTTTGAACTCTTTGCAGCACTGACAGACTCCTTTGGAGGAAAGTGCTCTTTGAGCTGCCTGTACATCTCAGACTGCCCCATCAATTTCTTCCCAAATATGACTTGGAGTCTTTCATCACAAATTATCTTCATTCCTGGATCCTGCAGCTGATGTTGCTTGATGTATGACCAAAGCAGACGGTTGACAGCAATCCTTGTGAGAGGCTTCATTGGATCCCCTTTCATATGGATAATGAAGTCTAAAACCTCTTTCGAGGCCCAACCTTCTATCTTTCGAGATGGGGTGTCAGAAACATCAGCAACATCATCATCATCATCATCATAATTGTCATCATTATCATCCTCCTCCTCTTCCTTCTTAACCTCATTCTCTTCCTCTTCCTTATGTTCCCCTCCTTCCATAAAAGTGTCTGCCTGATTTACCACTACAAGGTCACCAAAAGTAGGTGCAACCTTGATTTTCTTCCTTTTCCATTTTCTCCCATCCAAAGTTTCATCTCCATCTTCATCAGATTCCTCTACAGCTCTTTCTGACTCTGTACCTAGCTCATCAACATCAGAAGGATCCTGATTTTCTGTGTCTGAACCACCACTTTCTGAGTCTGCATGGTTTTCATTTGCAGGCTTCCCGTCCTTATCTAGCTCTGGCATGCTCAAGGAAAGTCTGTTCTTGAGACCCAACCAATATTCCTTGAACAAGAACTCATATGTCTCTTTATCCTCAAAGTCCACTTCCACCTGCAGACAAGCCAAACCCAACGAATTCCACAAGAACATGAAACAAACCACCAAAACAATTTCCTCAACTGCCATGTCTTGCAGTAGTACTGCAAATTGGTGATATAAGTTTGTGTCCCATCTACTTGTACTTCAAAAGACGCTGATCAAAAGTGTGCACCCTTCAAACAGCTAAACTAATCCAGGGCAAATGTTTACCTACCCCTTCAGAATTCACTGTCTGGTTGTGCTCAATCATGATCACGATTGGCAAACACTCCTCACATAACCCTTTCCGCTTCCGCAACATTAAAAAGTTGGCCTCTTTGACACAACCTCCACAATATGCAATTGGGCATGTGTAGCATTGAAAACTCCCTGGCTTGGTGCATGAGGAGCAGAAGTGCCAACCTGCCAACCCAGATGCAACAACTGTGTGAACCCACATGAAGCACTACCACACAGGAAATTTGAGACAACCACTTTTGCCATTGCCAAAGGGTAATACATGAGAGACAGCAACTACATATAGCAAGGAACCTGTGATTGAAACTGTAGTTTGTGTAGGCAAAACATCAAGAAATAAATAAACCAAATGCCCAGCCAAAATCGATCATGCAAAGATTAACATAACTCCTTTTCAGCCTGACAAAAACTTCAGTCTCAATTCCCCAACAAACAGTTGTGGCAATCACAAGAAGCATCAACAGTTTGAAATGGACCCTTCACAGACAAAAAATGAGTCCACCATGAAGGAGGAGGAGGAGGTCACACAGCTATATTCTATGCTCAAGGTCTGGCACACCCAACTTCTTGCGCCCTTGAAAATCATCACAGTAACATACATGACAGGAGAAGCTTTCAACAGGGTCCTGGGAGATAATAATAATAATTACCACATATCCAAGCTCCTTTCTTCTTAAAAAAAGCTGCATCACGTCCAATACAGTTCAAGTGATATGCCTTTGGACAGGATCTGCAGCAGCAGCAGCAGCATGTAGCAGGGGCATTTACTTATAAATTCTTCTCTTGCTCGATCTTCATCTCCATCTCCAACTCAAGAAATAGGAAGCAAAGCAACTAGCAACATGTAGCATACATGTATATGTATCCCCCACAATGGTACTACTCTTGTTAAAGCTCATTGCAAGCAGAATTGTTGACACACAGCAACAACAGAAGTAAGCAAGCAGCAGAAAATTTCTGTGCTGCAGCAGCAGCAGCAGCAAGAAGATACATACCTCCTGTCACACATAACAAGATCACCACCATCAAAGCAAATATAGCAAACATCTTCTTCATCTTTCTTTCGCTCGTCAATAGTAGTAGCATGTCCCCCTCCCCTTCTGCACTGTTTCTTTTGCCGCTCCTGTACTAGACCTTGGACACGTTTCTTGTCATTCTGATATGCTGCTGCTGCTGGCTCTTTGACCACTTTCAATTCACCGTTGTGCACGGCGTCACGCTGCTGCTGCTGCTGCTCCAATGTTGCTTGGTCTCCTTCCACTCTGAGAGCTTCCGACATCTCCTCCGCATCCTCCTTCTCTTGGTCTGTTTTCTCCACTTTGATCACAGCTGCTGCTGCTGCGTCAGTTTTTTGTTCTTCTGCCATGTCTTGTTCAGCTTCTTCAGCTGTTTGGTTTTCGCCTTTGAGATTCGTTTCCTTCTCATCACGATGCATGGTTTGTTGACCACTCCCATCTGCATCTCTGACAGATTCTTCTTCCAATTCAGCCTTGTCGATGATGGCTTTGTTGGCGTTGTCTAGAAAGCTGTCGCGTACAACAACAACATCATCATCATTTGCAGTTTGTGCTATTAGGGTTGGAACCACTGCCACAGCAGCAATAGCAGAAGTGATACTACCGGCCTCTTCATCAAGAAGAAAGCTGGTTTTTTCTGTTGCCATGGCGTCTCTTCTGCCGGTAAAGCACGTGGCGAGCATCAGTCTAGTAGTACTCTCCTCCTCCAACAAGTCGATTTAGCTATTTTACAGTGAAAGAGGAGGACAGTCTTTTTTTTCCTTCTTCACATCGGGTTGTCGACACTAGCTTGCTGCTGATTCAAAGCCCCGTAAATAAGCATTTATTTGGAGCATCCAGACAGCAGCAAACACACTGTATGTGTAAACACACAACACACTCGGATCTCTTAGATTACTTGTGGGTTCGTGCTAAAACAATCACCACACAGAAAGAAAGAGACACTTGGAAAGCCGGAGCAGGAAATAATCAGTGGTATTTCTTCATGAGAACGAAACAGGTTTCCGTGCCTCTTGTGTTCAGTTGCACTGCCCACAGCTGTTTTCTTCTTCTTCTTCTTCTTCTTCTTGTTCTTCCTTTGGTGCCCAACGCTATCTATATTTAGCCCACTGCTTAGTAATCTTTTCTTCCTCGCCTTGTTGATTTGTAACTGAAATCGACTACGCGTAGTAGATCATAAGAGCTGAAGTCGAAGAAGCGCACAGAGAGATAGAGACAGAGACAGAGCAAGAGAGAGCAACATGAGCAGCGTGGACAGAGATGTGGAACGAGGGCGGGCGGCAGAGAAGAAACGACGCTGAGAAGAGTGGCATTAGGGCAAGAATTAGGGTTCACCGCGAGGCAAGCCGATCTCGAGCGCAACGGATGAGGGGACAACAGCAGCAGCAGCAGACTTATTAGCAAATGCATGTTTTCTTGCTGCATGGCTCATGAGCTTTTACTTTCCTTCTTTCGATTTTTTTTATTTTTTTAGATTTTAAACTTTTTTTCACTGGCTCTAGTAATGTAAGAGCATCTCCACCGGTGCTCAGTATGTCACACTGGATAATAAAATTAAATGTCTAAGTTTAGTTTTTTCTTTTTCACAACCCCACCAATAAAACTGTAATTAGAACTACATATATGTGGGAACTACTAGTAGCAAACCACCTGGACCAACCATTATGATCGACCAATCAGAAACACTGAGCCGCAGTCAGGTCCAATTTATTACACTCTTTTTTGGAGGTGCACAACTGTGTTGCGCCTTTCACCAGCCATGACAAGTTGCACAAATTTGGTGCAGAAAACCTAATTTCCTGAGCTAAACCGGCACAATTTGACTTTTACACACAATAAATTTTATTGTCTGGAGTCACATATCGAATACCGGTGGAGATGCTCTAAAGGTGCATTCACACTTGGTATTAAGGACTCCAGTATTAAGTCCCCTAACACCAAGCTAGTCATGTACGACCTACTAAACCTATTTATCATGAAGATTTTATGTTAAGTTAACATTCACTTAATATTAAACAATCATGCATTTAACATTGGCCGCCACCTAAGATGCCACCTAGGTTTTCACTTAACACTAAGTTAACATTAAGTGTGAGGGCACCTTAAGGAAGAGATTATGTAAATGATTTAGTTTCGTTGTGGACTAAAGGTCCGTTCACACTTGGTGTTACAGACTCTAGTGTTGAGTCCCTTAACACCATACTAGTCATCATTTAAGACTTAAACTTACTTATGGTGAAGACTTGTATGTTAAACTAACATTCACTTACCATTAAGGTATCGGCCATTTAACAGTGAATGCCACGTAGGATGCCACCTAGGTTTTCATTTAACATTGATTTAACATCAAGTGTGAATGCACCATAACTCACCTAGGTGACCAGCTAGAGTGTGCTGGTTATCATGAATAAATAGTAGAGGTATGGTGCTAGGGTCAAGACTATTCTTTGATAACCAACACACTTGAGCCAGTTATTGAACATAAACCTCCCTTATGAGAATTGTGTTACTTGAGTGCCAAGACTATTTGTGATAACCGGCATGCTCAAGCCAATTACCGCACATAATCATTAATCGTGAGGATTGTGGTGACATGCATGAATGTCAAGACTATTCATGGTAACTAGCACCTTTGAGCTAATTATCAAACATGACCATCCCTTGTCAAAATTGAGGTGTGTGAATGTCCACATTATTCATGACAATTAGCACACTTGAGCTAATTATTGGACATAACCATCCCTCATGAAAATCAAGATGCCCATTTTTCATCCAAGTAGAAAGTGATTGTGAAATCTTTATCCGAGTAGCAAAGGCAACTACAAAATCAAGTTGGTACATTGTGCTAACTAGTAAGTCACTAATGGAACAAAGATTGAAGGTTATGGGTTGTAACTTATAATTGGCCAACCAATCAAAGCATCAAAATTTTCACAAAAGATGGTTATGGAATGATATGGTTCCATTATGGACTATGTAGCCATCACCTTCATTACCAAACATAACCATCCCTCTTGAGAATCAAGATGCCTATGGATGTGTCTTGACTATTCACGATAACCAACACCTTCTTGTTCATACTAGAAATAACCATGCTTAATGCAAATTGAAATGCTGAATTTTCATATGCACAAAGAACAATTATGATGTTTTCATCCAAATAATGAAAAATCACAAATTCATTGGGCAAAACTTTATTACAAAATAATGTATTATTGGCATAATCATATGAATTTTTTTAGAATTATTCATTTTTTGTGTTTACATGCTACATAGGCTAGATAAGCTTCATGGGTTAATTCTACTAGTTAGTCACATTAGTCATCCATTTCTTTCTTTGACAATCTAACTTATTGTTAAACTAGCCAATTGATTTTTATTTTAAAAAATTGAACTAGACAAAATCACACTATGTGAAAATGTGGACTAAATTTGCAAATTGGAAACCAAACATAACAAAGCCAAAGAATTTGAAACCCTAATTTGTTATGTTTTCATAACACTAAAAACATAGAAAAGTAGAAGAACCAAACAAGGCAAAGCCCAAGAGCTTCAAGTTCTCTCAAACCTTAATTATAATCATTCTCTTGTAGTAGATGCAATATGGGAAGAAGAATGTAGATGCAATGCATGAACTTGAAAAGGTGTTAGTTTTCAATTTTTATATTTTTTTACAATCTCAACTTCATACAAGAAGGTGCATTTCATAGCTTTGTCACCGGTTTGTCACATTGATGATCGTTGAATGTTCAATAATCAAAGAAAAAACGCCTCAAGCCACAAGCTACAATGTCCATAACATTTGTGACAATTGTTAATTTGGAAAAAAAATTGTTGAACAAGATAGGAAATGAAGATGAATGGGGAAACAAAACGTTGGCACATACAATTGTACCCTAATACTAACCCTAAAGTATATCATAATTGGATATATTTTTAAAAAGGTACTTGGGTTTTTAACAAATACCCTACCCTTTTTATTGGTTGGGTTGGGGTACTAACATATATTTATGGAAGTTGTGGAAGGTTGGGTATGAAATGGGGGTAGGTATTTTCACAAAATTATTGTAGGGTATGAAGTGAAAACTTGTTTATGAAAAATTCACATTTGTCGATTCTAAATATGTATACCTAGGTTGATACTTGTTGAGTATTTAGTGGGTTTTTGGTACCCACCCCACACTAGTTTTTACCAATGTTGGGCAATTTTCACTTTTTTTCAAAAGCCACTAGTTCTAGTTATTGTGGGCTTTGTATGATAACTACCCCATTTCTTATTATTGTTTAATAAAATGGGGTTTAAGATAATTGACTTGGGTATCAAAAAAAGTTTCAAAAAAAATTAACCGGTTTTCAAAGGCAACAATTTTCACCAACATAATATTAATTAGTGTTTTTAACCATTTATCATAACTTGGATATCCAAAATAGATTTGCAATTTTGATATCCTCGCAATTTGAAGGGGCTTTTGAAAGAGATGAAATTGTGGATATATAAACATTTGCATAATATTATTTAAAAATTAGAATTTTTTTTTCCATTTTCCCAAGTGTATTTTTGATTGGATAAACTTGGATATCAAAAATTGCAAAATATCCAAAACAAAGTATTTAAATCTTGGATCTAACATCAAAGATAACATATCATGAATTTTTCTTCATATTTTTTCAAAATGGAAAGAAAAAAATCTAACTCCATACAAACCTATTTTCTAATGTTGAAAGCCAAACAAATCAACTCAAGAGCCACACTAGAATCCTTTTCTAATAGAGTTTGAAAAGAAGGGTCATTTTTAGGTTATGCTTTTCCAAGCTAATGGATATGGTAGAATTAAGTACATCATTTAGCAACCAATGACCCCTAGATTGATTTAAGACACAAGCATTTAACTAGGGAGAGAGAATTAAGATTAATTTGGCAAATGTGCCAAGTCAAAGGAGGTGGCACTTGAGTAGTCATCCTTGATCAACTTTTCTTTTTATAACAAAATATGATAACATCCTTGAATTGTAGAGCTTATTGGAAAAGAATGACCTTGCTTGTGAACCTACAAAATCAAAACAAATGTTTAATTTTTTCCAATTTAGAACATTTCCAATAGAAATTGAAGTACAATGAAAAATTACAAGTGAGATAATAAATTATTTAGAGTTTTTTTTTTTTTTTTAGAAGGTTTGAATTAGCATAACTTTATTCTACTATTGTTTAATACGTTTCCTTAATTTTTTAGGCTAGGTTATACATTTTTGTAAATCAAATTGTGTAGTTTTGATAGATACATATTTCAATCCTTTATAAACTTTTTCATTATTTGTTGCATACTAATAGGCTTTAGAAAATGCATGCCAAAAAAACTTTCCTACAAACCTAGAATATTGCAATTTACAACAAACTTTAAAATTGCAACCATAATGTTTAGGTTGGAGCCTTCATTTTTTAAATAGGGAAATTTTTTATAGCAAATTATATTTTCCTAACAACTCAATAAAATCCTTAGCCAAAGTTTGGCCACAAATGTCCATGGCCTTAAATAATCCAATTTTGATATGCTTTGGCAGCCAAACTTTCCCCCAAAAATGAATCATAAGTATAAAAATGTCAGAAGCTCCTCTTGACATCCAAAGAAGTGCTCAAACTATGCACTAACCAATTTGTTGTTTGGTTTGTGTAGATCCGTGTGAATAATTTACCTATTTGTCATTTGTCATAGTCCCCATCTCGGAGCTTTAGCATACCCCTCTTATACCCTAAGTGCTATGAGTTAAGGAACATACCCCAACTCCTTCCTTTTCTATTGTTTTCATTTTTGAACTCACATTTGAATATTTCAAGGAATTTGGGGGTGCGTTAGTAGTTAATGCTGCTGAGGGTGTTCTACTTGGTTTTTACATCTTTAAAAGTGAGAGATTAAAGGATGACTACATAAGATTTTGCAAACTAGACGCTTCTATGGCAATGCAAAAAAAACATGGATGATTATTTTCTTGTTTAAAGAGTTTTTTTTTTTCTTTAACAAATCAATTTTAGGTGGAGTGTCCTTCAGCAATCGACACCTATTAATTCTAGATGGACATGGCAACCATGTTACCCTAGAAGTAATAAAACAAGTGGAAGACTTTGGGTTAGACATGATAACATTGCCATCACACACATCACATGCATTACAACCATTAGATGTGTCTTGTTTCAAACCTTTTAAAACTACATTTAGAAAAGTTAAGGATGCAACTATGTCTAAAAGTAATCACATGGAACCAAACAAAATCATTCTAGTTGGATGGGTGGATTAAGCCTTAGAGCAATCATTCACCAAAAAAAAATCAGGTTTGGGTTTAGAACTACAGGAATATGGCCTTTGAACCCAAAGGCAATGGATAACAAGATTATACCATTAAAGGTTTACACTAAACTAAACTTAAATAATGCAAGGAGTGAAGACGAATACACAATATAAAATGAAGTTGAAAATAATCCTTAATGGGGAAAGGAATTTGTTAATACCAAACTTCTCCATATAGCTAAAAAATATCAACATCCAACATATAAAGATTCACCTATCTACATGCTAGAGAATGACGAATGTAATTATGTAAATATGCCCCAAAGCCCTACACTAATAGAACAACAACTAACACATATTAATGTTGTAAACTTAGACGATGGTAATCAAGCAATGGATACTCAAGAATTATTGCAAGAAACTCAACTACCTCCAAATTTGACCCAAGAATCCATGAGGATGCATAACCTATTATTGATGCCTCGTTACCTACAAGACGCACCAAGGGGAAAAAATCATCAATTGATTATTTTTAGTCACATGTTGTGATTAGTTTTGAATACCTTGACATTTAAGGAGAAAAATAATGGAAAAAGGTAGTTACATAGGAAATTAGAGCAGGCAAACAAAAGGAAAGGAAGATAGGTAAGTTAAATGAATAGCAAAATTAAGTTTTGTAGCAAAATGAGCAGAGCGAAAAAATGTTGAAAAGCGCGTTAGAACATAATTCACTATAACTTGGACTCTAACCACTGTTTTTGAAATGGGTCATTGCTTTCACCATGATTTTCAAGCAGGTCTATGAGCATATCCATGCAAGTACATGGGGGTGAATTTAAGTTGCACAACATGGGCTCAACAATAATCAATGATGTGGGCACGGGTTAAACAACAATCACAAAGGTGCGAAACAACAAAAGTGTTATTTTCCAATGATTGAATAATAAACAATAAGGTTGCAACTATGAAGAGAAAGGTAATAGTTGTTGAGAAAAAGGTAGGAATTGAGCAACAGCTGAAAGAAAGGCAACAATAGAGCAACAACTGGATAATAGATGAAAGAAAAGGTTAGTGTTTGAATAGTAGTTGAAAGAAAAGGTTCAATTGAACAACAATTGAAAGAAAGAGTTCAACTAATAATTAAGAGTTGATAAAAGTGGGGACCATCAACTAGTTTGAAATACATCAAGCTTGGATAGAGAACCATGAGTAATAGGTAACAAAAGGGAAAAGACTAGCAAGGATTGCCATGGTAAAATCAAGGTTTAGAAAGGTGAGAGAGCTTGTAGGAGAGGTGAGGACAATGACGAATGTTCAATAGCAGTTGGTGGTTACGTTGCTAAAACCTTGGAAGTTCTTATTTAGTAATGGGAAAAAGAAGAAGACAAAGAGGAGGAGGAATTTTTGTACAACAAAGCTGCCTACAACAAAATCAACAAGGGTTGTAAAAAAAAATTAAGTTGTGTCACACAGCTAAGAGTGGACATTTGGTGAAACAACGGCCATTGTCGCAAGAATAAGCTACAGGTCCTAGTCCTATTGGTTCATCGCCTCCCATCATTAGTTGGTCTATTTCCATGCATCAAACCAATGTTGCAACATCATTTTTTCTTTTACCAAAAACAACTATAGCTACCAAAACCCAACAACAAGAACAGTAGGAGGAAGAGATGGCACATATAATGTCATAATTCTAGCCTTGGGCTCGCGACCAAGGCAAGGGTTCACAAAGGTGAAGGCCAAGATTGAGCCCATGAATCACATTTCATGCTCTCGGGAGTGCAAAAGAGTGTGAGGGAATGAACCCTCACACTCCCAAATGAACTCCCATTTTGGGAGTTGAAGTCTCAATGGACTCCTGAATTTTTAGAGGGCGATTATAGGGGTCAAAACTCATTGGATTGAGACATTATTTATATCATTGGAAAGCTCTTGGAATGTAGATGTCTAAAATGGGCTCACATGACCCATTTAAACACCTAAAACACAAGTTATGAACAAAAGAAAGGTCGGGAGTCAAATTAACAATTTGACTCCTGACCACTAAAAATCAGAAATCACCCCGATTTCCTTGCGTGCAGGTGGCGTGTGACATATTGTTGGAAAGTTATTGACAAGGGATACAACTTTACTTTAGACCTTATCTTAATCAAAGGTTTGTAGACAAAGTTATGGGCCCCTAAAGTTGCGAGAGTCCCAATTTTAGGAATTTCGGGACTCCCATTTGAGAGTCCCAGGACATAATTCCATTTGGATGCTAGTCATGTGGCCAAGCATAAAGTATATTATAAAGGGGAAGGTGGTGGTTTCCCCCAAGTCTGGGCCGTGGTGAGTCTTGTGAGTTCGAGTTTGCCCGTGGCTTGTCCTAGCCCCAAAAGTGCTACAACTAAGCACTAATCAACTTGTTTGGTTTGTGCAGGTGCGTGTGAGTGATTGATCGCTTGTCATTCTTCCTAATCCCATCCCGGAGCTCCAGCACACCTCTCTACCCCCAAAGTGTTACAAGTCAAAGAACATGCCCCAACTCCTTACTCTTCCACTCTTTTCATTTCAGACTCACATTTGAGTCTATTAAAAAATTTGGGAACGTGTCATTGGAACTTGAGATAGTTGACGTCTATGGGAATTGAGCTTGCTAGAAGGAGCAACAATAGTAGTGCCCTTAAAGAATTATTTTGCACACGAGTTGTTGGAGCCACATTTGACCCATTCGTAATCTGCTGGAAGAAGTACGTGAAGATGCTCAAAGCTCCCTTGCACTTGAGTTGAGAAAGACAAGAAAAATGGCACGAATCAACATTGTTGGCAATAGTAGCAAGGAGCACTCAAAGAGATAGAGTTGAGAAAGAGGAAAAAGTTGAGGAATGTATGAAGGAACAACTAGGAGGAATGTCATTAGTAGTAGTAGGAAATGACTGGGAGGAATGCAAAACTTTGTGGGAGCAACAAAAAATTTATGCCCATAAACATTTGGAAAAGGGGCGACGGATTTCATGAATGGGACAATACTTACCCATTATCGTTGATCTAGAAGCCCTAATTCGGGTGTGATCTCAGCTCTATGATCAAATATGGACGATTACTTTATCAAAATGTTTCATCCCCATCTTCATCCAGTTCAATGCGAGAGTAGATAGTGTTCATTAATGAGCAAGTGTCTATTTGGTGTTAGGGACTAAACAAGCCATCATGGCTGCCATGTGGATGATCCCTTTTTTTTAAACAATTTTTACCCCCAAACTTTGAAGGATCGTATCTTCCTCAATTTTGACCGGTTTTGAGCCATTTAAACGCCCATTGGTGCACTTTCTCCTTGGCTACATTTTATCTCGAGACCACAACTGGAAAGGAGGCAGATTGAGTGAGATAGAAGTGACTGAGACACTATGTTTTCAGTCACTGGCCTGTTTACCCTATTAGGCTCCAAGGCCGATTTTTGGCTAGTATGTGAAAGGTATACACTATTTGCTTGATATTGAGACCCATATAGTCCTGGTGTGACCTCAAATCCCTACCAAGCAGGTCCGGGTACAAGGCTAGTATTACCTTAAGGTCATACCTTTGAACCATGACCAACATGAGTCTATATACCAGGGTTTGAGCATGGTACCCGGTCATTTCAGGTGAACTCTAAACAATTAGTCACAAGAACATACACACTCTCACATTCACTTCTACCCTTTTTGCTACCCCTAGTTTCTGTCCTCCATTCCCACATAGTGCCCACCCTTCCTTTCCTCATCAACCATTTATTTTGGGTGCAAAAAAATTGTTGCACTGTTGCCAAATTTTTGATTTTTTTGTTGTTGCAAATTTAATGAATTTTTTTCAAAATCCAAAAACCAACCAAAAAAATCACCAGATTACTATAGATGGGTCACGTAGGTAGAACCCCCCAAAAAAGAAAAAGAAAAGAAAAGAAAATATTTATTAATAGAAAATTTGGCTAAATCGGCTTATGGATGATCACCTCCTTGGCTACATCACAAAACCGAGGAAAAACAGAGAGAGAGAAAAAAAATAAAAAGATAAAAAAGATAAAAACCTCATACACCCTCAAATACCCCTTCAAAGGACAATTGAATTTATAGTCAGTTCTCAAGTTCTAATGAGGCGAGTAATAGATCTACCAAGCAAAGGTGGTGAGGATAGTTGTGTGAATGGCATTGCAACTAGCTTATGAAAGGTAATGGATAGTGTTTTTTTTTTGAATTTGTAAAGTAGGTGGCTTTGATGATCATGCCCAAGAGGACTTAACCAATTTGGTTAGAGGTAAGAAGGGGAAGTAGAACATTTTAGGATTCTTCCTATAATTTGGTGACTTGTTGGAAGCTATCCTCTAAATATGGCAACCTTAATTGAGCCTATTTTTTTCTCATCAACAAAACAAACTCCCTTTGTACCTTAAGCACCTTCCTTTTAAGGTACCTTCCTTTTATTTCTTGCTAGGTTGCACAAAAATTGTCCCAAAAAAAACATTGATAGCTGCTTTCTTTTTAAATTATTTTTTTATTAAAAAAATTTCTGAAGTACGAGTAGATGACAAGCATCCAAGGTAGATTTAACATTCATTGATTGTTAGACAACACTCTTTAGAAAATTGTCCAAAGTTTTCTCCAACCAAAAGCAAAGTGGGCACAAACTTTTGCAGGTAGGAAAAAATTGACAACATTTTTTCAAAAACCAACATTTCTCATGGTTTTGTTTAGACCCTAAAATTTTATTTTTTAAAAAAAAGAAGAAAAAAACCAGGCATCATTACAATAGAACATTTCAAAAAAAAATGGGGAAATACAGTGCAAAAATTCACCACAAACAATAACACTCCATAAGTGATGCAGCCGAGGGATATGTGTAGGGTAAAGCCCTAAGACCAGGCCACAGTGAACCAGCACCCACCACCACATCATCCACTGGATGCCTGTTAATGAATGAACCTCAACTGAGTGAATATTTGGTTTCATCTGAGTAACCAATTCTGTAGGAAACACGTCTCATATATAGGTAGATAGGTAGGAAAATAGGTAACTACTAACTAAGTAGATGGTTTATACAAAGTGAAGGCTGTTTTTTAAACCTACCTACTAAAGAACCTGCTTGTGGGTTGCTAGTAGGTAGGTAGAGAAAAAAAAAAAGCAACTGAGCTATCCACACACTAGCAAAATATGGAGTTGCTGAAGGTTATATTATGACAAGTAGCTGTGACATTTATCCTCCCAACAACAGACTTCCTGAGGCCAAAATAAAAGTGTTCCCCACAACATATTTTCAGATGTTGTCATTGTTCCAATCTGCAGGGCTATACTGTAAACAGAGAGCGCATCATCAAGCCAGGTGTCAAGCGAGTGTTCATATTCTTTTCTCTTGAGATTGTCTTGACTCCTTTGCAAAGTCATTAAATTCTTTTTACATTCTACTTGGAGAGCATGGTGATATGACTTGATGTGGGTGTTGAGCATTGTGGGGGGATATTCTTGATGAGGTTTCAAGAACCCACCTGCACTACGCATTTCTTGACCATGCCACCATTTGATTTGATATTTGGGTGTCAAGCCCTGAGGCAGGGCAATATTTTTGATGAGGTGCCACTATTTGATTTCATCATGATCAAGATTCATGATTATGCAGCAAGATGGACTCCATATCATTTATTGATGTTGGTGTCGAGAAAGAGCCAAATCCACAACTTTTCTGAAGAACGTTCGTGGGTACATGGGTGGTGCCTCTGCAAGTGCCTGCACAATCACAATGTTGTTGAGAGCAGTTACATCCTTGCATAAATTGTAAAAACCTCTGACAAGATTCACAATGTATTTGGAAGAACACTTACTGAGCATAAAAACCTGCAGGGCACTTCAGAAAACAGAATGCCTGCACCTGCAGGCATTTTGTTTTCCGAACTGCTCTGCATAATTTTTTTTCCTGTAATACCTGGCAGGTACCCACTGGGCATCATGGGAAAGTTTTTTAAAAACATTGTGGGTTTTTATGCTGTGTAACACCCTCAGCTGTGGGCATTAGCAGAATCAGGCCTGCCTCGGCTCTGCCTCATGTGGACCCTTTTTCTGGTAATGCCTGTGGCTGAGGGTGTTACCCTACACAAAGTGGATGGAGGAGAAGCCTTAGAAATGTAAGAATGTGGGCATGCCCTCCAGAGGCAAACAAACTTTGTTTGTCACTAGATAATGTGAATCCACAAAAAGAAGGAACTCCAAAAACCATGATAGAAAATACCTGATGGATGAGAACAGTTGATGGAGTCATGCCAGGCACTGTGTTGGCTTCAATAATGATCACCTGACACCAATACCCAATATCACGATTTAGTGATATATTAGACACCTCATATCAAATACAGTATTATGAAGTTAGAATACATATGAAGTCAGTATTATGTGTAGTGTAGATGGTCAACAAAGGTGTGCAAACACAGGATATCCAGCTAGGAGACCAGCAAAGATGGTATCACTTGCAACCATAATCTGTAGAGATCAGGACCAACTTTTCTACAAAATCCATTTTACTGAGAGTGCAGAACAGATTGATATCACGAGTGCACTTCAAAGTGGATACAACAGTCTTACCTCTCCTGTGTCAGCATGTACAAAGGCATCTATGCGCGCAAATCCCTCCAAGCCCAAAGCATTTGCAACAAGCTCTATTCTCTTTCTGCATGATGTGATTGCAGCCTCCCTGGTATGTCCACCCAACAACCAAGACAATGTGTCAATTTTGCATCTCCTGGTGGGGTGCAAAGGCAGCACCAGGGAGAGTGGGTGGGAGAGAAACCAGACAAATCTTACTTGACAAGTGATGAAGGTGGAGGAGTCAAATTCACCCCTGTCCCACCTGCCAGTGCAGTACAACAAAGTCAACAGAGCTACCACCACTTAGGCACAACTCTAGCTCAAGTCAGAAACTTCATCACTACTTTAAGAGGGTAAAGTGCAACCTCAGCTGGCAGTGTACAAAACTCAAGCTCAAATTGTGGGAACTAGCTTTCTCAATTTGTTAGATGATTTGTTACCCTCAAATCTTGATAAGCAACACAAGTAAAACAGATGGTAGCTCCAGGCTTGCCACAAAAGGTTGAACTTGCATAGAAAGGGAGAGAGAATGGCAGTACCTTGGAACTTTTCCTCGAGAGAAAGAATACCTCCTGTCTCCTTGACAGTGATACTAGGGTACAGCGCATGCATGGCCCCTTTGGAGCCAAGCACTCCAACAGTGACCTCCAACCACCTACTTTTCCCTTTCCAAAAGAGCTGACCCTGTGTTGTTGTCTCATCTATCCCTCTCTTGGACTTTGATGTGACAATCACATCATCAGTCTCTATAAAAGGCTCAAACAATAGCTTTTCTGGTGCCAGGATTGGCATCTCTATGATCCCATGTACCTGTTGACAATCCACAACATCCAAAAGTAAGTCTGGTGCAGGTTACTATGTATATATAGTAGGGTTTAGGGTTTAGGGTATATATATATATTGCGGTAAGTAATAGGTCAAAAAGAGTCCAGTTTGCCTCATTGAAGGTGATTGCTACCAGATTGGCTGAGAAATCCTCAAGAAACACCCATCCTGAAATGTCTATGATGAAGCTCTCACAACAGGTATTCTCAAAAGAGGAACCTAGAATGAGAAAACAAAAAAGAGTTCCCTTTTACCTTAGTCAGACTGCCAGGGAAAAGGCAAGGAAGCTCTTTGTGAACAGCATTCAGATATGTGGCCAAATCCTTTGCACAGCTGTAAACTCAGGAAGCCCACAAAGATACAAAGAAATACGATGAGAAAATGCCTTCATGCATCACTTTCAAACCATCCATGACTTGTGTATATAAAATGGAGTTTTATCTGGAACTTTCCTTGTTTTCCTGTTCTCTCTCTCTGCATTCAAACAGGGGTCTAAGGCTAGCAGACAAACCACAAGCAAATGGTCCTAAGTACAGTGTCTGACTCCCACACGATGGGAAAAGGTTCATCACCTACCACAGTCTCGCAACACCTGTTGAGCAGCCATCATTTGCTGGCTTTACACAGACTTCGATTGCTGCCAGTTCTCTTTTCAATGCTTCCCACATTTCATCCTTATCCTGCAGGAACTCATGGGTGGCTCGTACTGCTTTCTTGGCTGTGAAGATGCCACGGTCTGAGAGCTGGAATAAAAGAATACCTCAAAGATCAATTATCCAATAACCTGAATGGGTTTAGGATTTAGGGTTTAGTGTCCATATTGAATCAATCAGCCAAAATTACAAAGCAAAATTTACAAATGTTGGAGCAAGCAGTGTCACAGACATGTGCAATAGCAGCTGCTGTGGCTACTTTGTCCATGCAGAGTCTTGATGCCTTTGATCCAGATCCTGACAAACACCCCACACATGTAGATAGACATGACACGTATATCTATCATAGTTCAAACTGAGCAGCATAGGAATTGCTGATTTCCAGGCAGCTCATAAGCTGTCCTAGAAAACTTTGACCTTGACCCAAAATACACAACAGTACATGTGATTATGGTTTCTTGGGTTTAGATTTAGGGTACCAAAAAAAAAATTAGCTGGAAAGAAATACCTGTGAAGGGTACCTTTGAGGCTTGCAGAAGACTTTGCAGTGTACCATCCTCACCTATGCCACCATGTACTGATTGTTTCACAAAAAAAGCCAAAGAAAATAGTATTACTGATTGGCAACCCTAAACCAGTAATGAAAGGAAATGGATGATGCAATGCATCACTATCTGTGTGTCCTTTTCTGGTGAACTTCCACATGCAGACTAAAAAATCATCAAAAAAAGTTTCATTTCCATCATCTACCCAATCTTCAATTTCAAGTCTTTTACCCACAAACCCTGAACCTTAAACCTTAAACCTTAAACCCTTGCTGGGTGGTGCATAGGTGAAGAATATGACCTGCAATAAAAACTACTGCATTCTTCTGCTTGGCTTCCATAATCCACTCTTGCAGTAGAAGCTTTCTCGGCATCTGCATGTCACCATACTCACGTTCTCTGGCATCTACCTTTTGTTGAAGAAGCTCAGTCACTACCTCAGCTCGCAACTTGGATGTACTGGCAGCTGTAGTGGGTTGCAAAGCCTGAAGGCAGCCTCCCACAACTTCCTCTACAGTATGGCGCAATACCAATGCATAGCTGTAGTACAGGTGAGCAACAAAGATTATGGCAAAAGTGAAATTCAAATGTTCCTCTCTTCCACCAATGAGAGAGAGACAATGCAACCAAGCAGTTATGCCCTATTCACACAGCAACAACCCCCTTAGTAGTTTCCATATAATTAAGCCCATGGATGTGGTATTCAATCAAGGGCAAAACTATGGCTCAAGAAGCAACATCCATTTACTGTTCACAATTTTACAGTTTTTGTCAATCATGCAATTGGGGACATTGCAAAGGGAAGACGCCTTGGTGAAGGGTTTAGGTTTTAGGGTTTCAGGACCAATTAGACAAAGAGCCTGTGCTACTCCCTGTAGCCTTGCAATCACAGACCCTGTGCTCAATCTGGATGGATATGAATGATAAAGAAGGAATGGAGAATGAAAGTCATTCATAGCATGAACTTACGGTAAGGCCCAAATTGTCCTCTCCTCTGGAGCTACTACATCCTGCTTATTGTGATGACCTGACCTTGGAGCGAGTAAAAATGGTGTGACATCAAGCTGCAATCCAATAGATCTCTGATGAGTAATTACTTGTCTTGCTGTCATAGTCAAGTTTTCTCATGCTCCAGATTCAAGGCCACATAACCAAAGGGTTGATGATACTGTCTAGTCTGCTTGATGGATCCATAGAGGTCCCAGATACAAAAGAGTGCATGCATGATCACCTGGTATTTTGGAGAGAGATTCCTGACCCAACAACTACCAGGCAAAAGAACTGTAATTTTTTGATAATCATCTTGGATATAATACCATTTTCCAACCCTGAAAGCGTAGACGAATGAGAAAGAGAAATGATCAAAATGACATCTTGAAGAGTTTAGCATTTAGAGTTATGCTAAAGTAACTCACATCACTGCAAGCCTGCAAATTTAGCCAAACATTGGTGCCACTAATGAGTGACACTTGGCGCTCAGATGTGTCTCCACCAAACAATACATAGACTTTTTGTTTCCCTCCAGTCCTCTGACTTTCTGTTCCGGAAGAGAAGCTGGATAAACCCTTCCATTTTGGGAGGGGAAAGGTAGGAAGAATTCGTGCAGAAGCATGATGTAAAATGAGGCGAAGAACATCTGCATGTGATAATCCCACCTGCAGATAGCAAAAAGGAGTGAGAAAAGCGAAAGAGGATAGTAACCTGGGTTGTCATCAGAAAAGAGTTCACAAAGTTGGAAACCAGAAGAGCACAAATCCAAACTGGAAAGCAGCATTCCAGAGTCTATTGTGAAGCATCCAAGCATTGGGTGTCCTGTGGTGTAGCCTCCACAACAGCTCACATGCAAGGAACCACATCGAGAGTAGAAAACATGTGCTTTAAAATGCAGCAGCTGTACTGCTCAGGTTTAGGGTTTAGGGATTAAGGATCCTATGAATGCAACTTAATAAATCTAACAACCTTAAACCCTGTACAGTGGCAACAACCCATTTCTAGAATCAGGCTTCTCTTCAGGGAAAATGCAGAATGTTCAAGCACAAATGATGAGGCCATTGAGGAGACATTAGGTGAGAGGGGAGCAAGAAATGCACCAGTGCAGCCTGTTGAAACAAGAAACTGGTTTGCTCCATACCACTCATCTGCAAAACTTCTCACAGGTTGAATGTGAAATATTCTCCCAAAAAAAACATACAAAACAAACAAACAAAAGAATTCAGGCCTCGTAAAAAGACAAAAACATGACTCTCACAAGGAATCCATGTAGAGTAAGGAAAAGGACACAAAAAAGGTAAAGCTCTTCTTCACAAAAATAAGCACTTGGACATGGGGTAAAAGTCAGCTCACCAAGTTGATATCAGAAAACACAACCCTTGCTTCTCCAAGTTCACCAATCCTTTGCACTTCATTTCCTTGTTGACCAGTTGTCACATTGAGCAACTTGGAAGAAGGTGGCAGCAACCACCCATCCACACGGGCAAAATCACGAAGCTCAAACACCTGAAACAGCCTTGCTGCTCCATGGCGAATCACATCAATAGCCTCCTCAGAAAAACGAGGAGGGGTGTGGTAAACTACCTAAAGAGAACAGTTGAAATGGGAGAAAACTGTCAGTGAGAGAAAGTCGGGATGATGACAAAAGAACCATTGGGCATGGTTTAAGGTATAGGGTTACCACACCATGCATTAATACGGGCTTGTAGATGGGTCTATGTTGGATTCACCCGAAGCACAAAGGAATAGAGAAATGCCACCACATATCATGAGCTGTAGTAGCTCCTGGGCAGGCAAATCTCCTGAAGTTGAAGGGTACCTGGCTTGTTGGCAGGTACTTCTGCCGATAATTGAAAATTGGATCTTCATCACTTAAATCACTTGTGTCTCGTCCTTGCAATTCTACCTGCACAAACAGAGCAAGGTCACCTGCTTGCTCATTTTCATTCCCTCCTCTTTTTTTCTGTTGGCAATAAGAGGTCTAGAATCGTCTCTTGTTTCAGTTTTTCTAACTTCACTGTGTGGTAGCAGATGTTTTCATAAACACTTGTCAAATTGCACAAACCACTGACCAAGATATCATATACAGCCCATTGGAGACCAAGTGTACACCTTGAGAAAGAAACACCCAATGTTTTGTCCAGAAAGATTCACATGTAGAACAGTTCCCTTATGACTATCTGGTATCTGTGCTTAATGAGGAATGTGCCCAGGTTTATGCCCAGGTGCCCATGAGACACTTCACATGAAATGAGGTGGTTTTAACCTCAGTAGGTAGAAGAGTCACAGGGCGTGAAACATTTCCAGTGCCCACATCCAGTACAATTGCTGTGAACTCCCGGCCACCCTCTGCAAACATTTCAATCACAACCCGTGTATCCACTCCCTGCAGCACAGAACAACACAAATCAGCAGATATCAATGAATTAGAGAACAACCCATGCATGCACATGATGAATCAGACAACAACATCATGTTGCTGGCATTCTGGTTTGCATTGTCAAACATAACCTCAGTTATGAGGGCTTGAGCTTTTCTGACAGCAGATTCCATGCCGTTGGCAACACTCACTCCCATGCTGGAGCCTCCACGGGCTGGTTTAACCTGGCATTCAAGTTTTCCCCAAGCCCCAATTATATTTGCAGAAAGTTGACAACACATCTATAAGATGTAATTTTTGCCAAGAAGGAAAAGCTTTGCCATAGGAGACTACTGAGTTACTTACCACCACCCGACCAGAGTGAATATCTATATTGTTGTCTTGAAACCACTCAGACAAAGCTTTCATGTCCAAGCCACCTGCCTGAGACAAGCAAGAATGAAAAATTATAATTACAAGGAGTCTGGACTAATTTCACATGATTGAGAATTGCATTTGAGAATCTCAAAGGAGTTCCAGAGTTCATCGACTTTGTTCTATTGGGCAACAGAGGCCTGGCGCACTTACTGATGCAAAAAGTTGACAAAGTAACATTCTTCAGGGTGGGGATGGACAGAGAAGAAAGCAGATACCTGAACAAGGAAACTTGGGAGGGTGACAAAACCCTGTGATGCCAGCTCCACAGCTGCATTATACTGTACAGGCAAAACATGACACACTCAAAAGGATACCAACAATATGAGCTACATGATAGGGTTTAGGGTTTAGTATACGGGAAGTTATTCTGCCTTTTGCACCAAACAAAAGATCACAAACAATGTGACATGCTTGGAGCATGAAAAAGGAAAAGGTCACCTTGTCAAATGCATGGCGAGCAGCTGCTGCAGAAGTACCTATGAAAGGAAGACCCGCACTCTCAAGAAGCTCCTGACCCACCAGCAGATTCACACCTTGGAAAACTCAGCTGAGATGTGAAAAATAATCCATGACACACAATGTGCCTTGGCACTCTTTTTCCTGTATTTCCGATGAATAAAAGATCACTGCAGCAGTTTGCCAGCCAGAATGGCCAATTCAATCCATGATATGGAAAACACCACTTGCCTTCAGAAAATCTACTTCCTCAAAACTGTGGTTATCAATCAATGTGGGAATCAATCACCTGGATGCCTCCATCTTCACCAAACTGGCCATGGATAACAGGAAAGACAATATCCACTGTCATCTGGAGGTGTTTGAGAAACTCAGGAAAAGATACAAAGCCTCTTGCTGTGCTGTGTGCAAGCCAAAATAGAAGGTAAAAACTTCAGATTGCTGTAAACCCTACATACCAATTGCATTTCATTGAGATCCCTTACTATACTTCCAACTAACTGGAGGTGGAATTGGGCACCCTGTTTCCAATACATAATAATCACTAAAGAGAATTTGACGTCTCCTCGGTGATGAAAATGAAAGAAACCCAACCTGCCAATTTTGAAGTCAAAATCAGCTGGAGTGTTGGAATACATCTGCAAAAGCGCCACAGGGTTCACATAATTAATGGCTAGACCGAGCCTTAGTCGTAACATAATACCCTCCAGACAAGATCATCATTTTGAGGCACTTGGAGAAATTTTGTAGTATATTTGGACAGCACTTATATATATTTGTGAATATCATACACCTACTCCTACTCCTTAATAGTGGGAAAGATCTTAGAGCAACTCTACTGGTGCTCAATATGTGACCCTACAAATTAAAATTGGATGAAGAAAAGTCAAAACATGCCAGTTTGGCTCAGCAAAATGGTTTTTGGCCTGGCATTTTTGCACGGGATGCTGGGGCTGGTAACAGGCATAGCAAAGCCTAAGACTTGCTATTGATTGGCTAGATAGCTTGATCGGTCCAGGTGGGTTGCTATTAGTAGTCTCTCACCTATTTGAAGTCGCAGTTTTAGCTTTATGGGTGGGGGTTGGAAAAAAGTAAATAACTAAACTTGAATGTGAGAAATACTTTTGCAGGGTCACATACTGAGCACCGCTGGAGATGCTTTTATGCTTGCTTGCAGGCATAAGATCCCTCCCACTCTTAAGGAGTAGTAGGAATACGAAACCCTGCCCCCACCCCCTATGCCTCATGAGCTGCATTATGTTTTGGTTCATGATAATGTTCGCCTTGTGCTTTACAATGGGCAATAGCCCACAACAGGATGATTAAGGGACAGACATTCCCAATATGCACAGGACCAAATTTGCCTGCCACCCTACAACACTATATCCATCACCCATCAGTGGCCTCTTGTTGATTGGACATGGCAGCAGCATCATCCTAATAACAACAACTGGGGAAAAGAAAGAAAAGGTCCATGTTCTTCTGACCTGCGCTGCGGAGATGGCAAATGGCTGCAAATCTTGGTTTAGATAATAGCATTGCACTACCACATCCTCCGACTGTTGTCACAACAACAATGACATTATTTTCTCATGAGTAGTTAGTTTCTTGGCAGACAATTCTCCTACCTTCTTCGTCAGCAACATCTTCCAATCCCTTGGGTTACATATGAGGAGGAGGACAACAACACAATTGGTGTTGAATAAATCCAAATCCGTACAACCAGATTCAAACAATAGCAGATTGGATTTCCATCTATCTTCCTAAGTATTCCTGCAATGATAATAATACCCATAAAAGGAAGGAAAATAAAATTATGAGCAAAAGAAACAAGCAAGCAAGCCCAGCACCTTCAAATGATCAAGCACAGACCGTGCAGAGTTCAATGATATTCCACGCTCCGCAGAAGGGCCTCCACAGATGAGTGCAACTCTCAGTGCTACCCTCTGTGATGCTGCTTTGTGTCCTTCCTGAACTCCTCCTGAGATTTTTGACTGCAGCAGATTCTTCTCTGTTCTGCTTCACCCCCACAAAGTAGAAGGTCAGAGTGATGCTCTTCTGCTTCATCTCACAACAATCTTTGGTGGATTCAGAGTGTTTGTGTGCTTACCCTAACATGGCAGCACTTGTTGGCTGGTGGTGTCTTGAGGCGGAGGACATCATCCGCAGTCGGAGTTTGGAGGAGGAGGAGAAGAAGGAGGATTTGTCGCTTTGTTTTCTTCTCACCAATTCTGTCGGGTAGTAATTGATGGGAGCTGATGATCGAAGACCATAGCTACCTACATCCGACGACAAGAGCATCTGCTGCTTCTTCTTCTTCGTCTTGTTGTGTGCTGCTACAATACACCAACTCCTGGCCATCTGTGTCCTCTCCCCGAGCCAAAAAACCTCTTGTGTCGTTCCTGCCATCAAAGTATCCAACTGCTGCTGCTGCTGCACCGCAAGAACAACACTAACGCACGCGTGACAAGAGCAAATTGCTCCAGCTGCACAACACAAGGATCTTGAAGCTCCTGACACAAGAACTGAAGCTCCTGTATGATGTGTGAAGAAGATAAAAAAAACAATATAGATCTCTCACGGGATACCGTTATTACTTTGAAGATATGGAGTTGGTCTTTGACATGTCAAGTTGTGGAGATCTACATCATAAAGAGAGAACCAACAACCATCTGATGAATTTCAACCGCAATCAGCTTTGATGCCAAGTTTCTAACATTACCCAATCTTTCCTTTTTTTTTTCCTTTGTGTGCGGTGGTGTCAATGGGTGTGTGTGTGTGTGTGTATGTATGGGTGTATTGCAGCTTGTCAAAGTGCTTCTTGCTGTTGAAACTTGGACATAAGTGTATTATGCACTTGGACTTCTTGGATTTCTCTTCATGTTCTACCTTGGAATACACAATTCTTGTACATGCAACATTGTATTTGTCCTCACAGTTTATACATGCAAAATGTTGTTTGCATGCTAACTTGCAAGCTGGGTTCTTCTTGACAAAGATGAAGAATGGCTGCCTGAAATGAGTGATGAGATACCCACTGCTCCGTTGCTGCTGCTTGTTTTAACCTACCCTTGAAAGGTAAGTGCATCTCTCTATTGGCCTTGCTTACCAAGGCAAGGATACCTATTGTGTTTAGATTCATTATAGAGTCTAGTAGCTTAAGGGATTTTTATAGGCCCCTAGGTAATAATAATAATAATAGGTCTATTTTAATATGAGGATTTTTGAAACATGATATTTTGGCTTATGTTGAAAACTTGAGATTAGTTCTAGAGTTGTAATATCTTGAAGGATTTTGGTTTTTTTATTTAGAGGATTTTTTTGGAAGATTATATTTTTGCATGGTGAAATATTATTTGAGTTTCCATAATTCTTCTTTTGCAATAAGATACTAATTTTTAAATGTAAATGGCAAAGGCCACAGTGTGACTGACACACTCCTTGTTTTCCAATTCTTTAGTGGCAATGAGTAGCCAGCCCTACAGGCATGTAAGTAGCCCATAGATAACTAGGTAGGTAGCTCATAAATAACTAGGTAGGTAGGTAGGTAGCTCATAAATAACTAGGTAGGTAGGTAGGTAGGTAGGTAGCCCATATATAATTGGCTTAGGCTACCCTATGTCATCCCCATAGTAGCCCCATGGTCTGTGGCCTCAAAGGGAGACACTTGTGTGGTTAGGAAAAAGTGAAGCAGAACAACCACTTTTTGAAGAATGTATGTATCTAGCCACAAAGGTAGACTGTTTGTGGTTGTGTAGTTAGAAAAAGTGAGCATAATAAGAAATCACTTTTGAAGTCTGTATTCAGTGTTTTCAAGGCTGGCCCTTACTTTTTTTTTGAAGCACTTTACAGATGGCTGAAAAAGGTCGGATGAAAAGAGCCAATCAAATCAAATGCAGGCTGAAATGTACGAGACCTTTATTGTCCAAAGGATCTTGTTGAAAACGTTTAAAGTTTTTTGCACATCACTTTATTGTTTAAAGACCTTTTCAAGGATCTTTTTTTTTAAAAACTTTTAAAAACTTTAAAACATTTTTTTTTCAAAAGGATCTTTTCAAGGATTTTTTTGAAAACAATTTAAAAACTTTATAGATGACTTTATTGTTCAAGGATGTTTTCATGGATCTTTTTGAAAAACATTGAAACTATACATATAACTTTATTGTTCAAGGATCTTGTGGATTTTTTAAAAAAATTGTACAGATAATTTTATTGTTCAAAGATCTTTTTGAATTTTTAAAAAAATTGTACAAATAATTTTATTGTTCAAAGATCTTTTTGAATTTAAAAAAAAATTGTACAAATAATTTTATTGTTCAAAGATCTTTTTGAATTTAAAAAAAAATTGTACAAATAATTTTATTGTTCAAGGATCTTTTTGAATTTTTGAAAAATTGTACAGATGATTTTATTATTCAAAGATCTTTTTGAATTTTTAAAAAAATTGTAAAAATAATTTTATTGTTCAAGGATCTTTTTGAAAAAAATTTAAATTATACATATATTTTTATTGTTCAAGGATCTTTTTGAAAACTTTTACAAACCTCCAAATTTTTTTAAAAGATCTTTTAATTTTTTTAAAGCGAAAAATATTAGTTTATATTCATGCAAATATATTTTATCTGACATTTATAATGCAATGTGCCAAATGTCTTTTCAAAATAAGTTGTAATTTTTTATTATTTCTACCACATGCCTTAAAGACATGTTTTTATATAACAAAAATAAATTAGTGTAAAAATTTAAATCTTTATGACAATGACCTTTTCGGTAGGATAATTTTGTGTGTTTTTTACATTGTAAATGTTTTATAAACTAGAAAGGAAAAACAAAACTAATGGTCAATTGTGAATGCAATTGTTGTAATATTCCATATTGTCAAATTTGCTCAAATTGTTTTCAATTAGACATTTGAATAAAAGCAATGTGATAATAATGAACACAAAAAAATACCACAATTTGAGCAAAGATAAAATAGTTTAAAATATCGAGTAAAATGCATGCAAAACATTTGTGAATAATTTTCTTAAAAATAAAGCTTACTTTGATTTTGAAAATGTCTCCCATACTATTTAACAATGATTTAAATTTCTCTCGTCACAAAAAAACAACCAAGTAAAAAAGAAAACAAAAGGGGAGCTAGAAAGGATTGAATCTACTATGACCAAAAGAAAATAATATTCAAACTAACAACTTCAAGACCTTGACAAGCTTACCTATATATGAAGTTAAATGATGAGAACATATATGCCCATGGCTAGAAATTGAAGATTGAAAGTTCTTTCTTTTGACAAACCTTTAAATAGATTGCTTCACATGTGCATGCTTGTAAAAGAATCTCAATAAGAATTCTTAAATTAGTTTTTCATAAATATGAACTAATTGATGATGATGATGATGACGACGATGAGTTAACTTGTCAAAGTGAAATGTTTGTCATCTGAATCACAATGCCAAACTCCACAAACCTAACCAACCTAACATTTTTGAAAAAAATCATTAAGTGGTAAGTAAAGTTGTTGACTTTATTGCAATATCATCTTGCATGAACTACATCTAAGTGTGGGTTTGATTCTAATGAAGACCGCATCCAAAGGTTTTATCATGTGTAAAAACTTGTCACATTTTTATTTTTTCCTTGCAAAACTCGACAAGTATTATACAAAAAATACATTACAAAAAAATACATTTTGAAAAATGCAGTGTTCAATGCTTGTAAGAGATACATTTTTCAAAACACCCTCCCTTCACATAGGAAAAATTATACTAGGTAATGTGCCTTCATAATATAGTAGAACTAATTTTGTTGCCCCATATATGGTCAACCTAATTGTGTACAATATTCCCAACCCCATAGATAGGTCCCCCTCTAGGTAGGTTTTATGTAGGTTCTTAGGTAGCCTTTTAGATAGGTTTTTAAACAACCCCTTGTGTAAACCTTAAATATTTTCATAGGTAATTGACAAGGTTGACTTTAGGCTAAATAAAGCCCCCATGTAATGTAAGATGTTTTTTTTCAAATTTGTGGATTTATTTTGTTTTAATAAGTGAGGAAAAAACAGTCGTTTTGTAATACAATATAAAATGTGTTGTTTAAAACACTACATGCCAAACGATAGGTGCTTCCATTTTGGGGGCCCTTTAATTGATTACTTAGGTATGTAATAGATTAATGTTGAATATATGTCATTAGATATTTATGAAAGTGTTAATAGGGTTCAAGGCTAAATATGATACAAAATTGTGGAAAGTACATTAAAAGATCATGCAAATTTCCCTCGCCTCTTTTTGGTCCAAATTCTAAACAAAATTGTTCATGTTTCTAATTAACATTTTTTTCTATGTCATAGTTTCAAACAACATGCCTTACATATTGTGTTTGGTTCTTTTACACTTTACATGCCACCTTTAATATTTGTGGCTATGAATGATTACATAATTCATGAATGATGATGTCATTTTTTTAATGTTATATATGCATAATTTTAGTATTTTTTTGTAATACATTTAACCCAACATGTACCCAAATACATAGATTTTTTCAATTTATTTAGTCCACTCCATTTCACATATAATTATGAAAAATGGAATATTTATTTATATCTAAAATATTAATAAATACTAGCAACTTATGTAATTATGAAGAAATTAATGGTTTAATATAGTTTTTTTCATGGTCGAGTTAACTCTCCCACTTGAATTTATGATTACATTAAATGAAGGTGAACTATTTACCTCTAATTTGAATGACCTAATCATGGAGAAGTTAGCCCAACCGTTGCATTACAATCCAAGGCATGGTCTCAAATGTCTTCTTTGACAACCCTAATTGTCCAAGTTTTTATAATATGATGTCAAGTTATCCTTTCCCTATGCAAAAACATAAAGCATATATTGCATCAATGTAGATCTAAAGGTGATGATAATATGAATACACCAAAAGCAAATAGTGATTATTACAAGAGACACAAAAATGCATTAAAAAATATATAATATTAAATATCCAAGATCATAGATGTCAAATACAAATACACAACCTATTTAAAATGAAGTGAAAGTTTCAAAATGATACAACCACATTTAGTTTAATGTTAACAATATGTTTATATTGGGGTTAATGGAGTGAATAAGAAAGGGGTGGGCTAGAAGGAAAAAGGCACCCAACAAAAAAAAGGATTGGCCCAACCCTTAATGTTATTTCTAAAAATTTTAGTAAAATATTGCTCATTATCCCAAAGATGATCCCCATCAAAAAAAATTTGAGGAAAACCTTGTGTTGTTAATAACTAAAAAACTTGTGTCATCATTTGTTGAGGCACCATTTTTTAGGAAATTAGTTTTGAAGCAAAATCTCCATTTCAATTTTCCATCGAAATAGGTTCCAAGAAAAGGTTTGTTGCCTAAGGTGGCAAAAAAGACCAAAAAGAATTTTGTACCTATTTCACTTGCTTCATGTACCACTTGCATTATGAGTTTTGATCTTTGGATGTTAAAAGGAGGTGTTGATACTTTTGTTCTAATTGTACAATTTTTGAATGACAAGTGGGAATTTTGTCATGTAACCGTGGGATTTTTTAAGATTGTAGAGACCACAAAATGGTGTTTTGCCGTTACAAATGAATGATTTGCTTGTAAAACATGGGCTCAATGTTCGTGTTCTTGTTTATGTCAAAGATTAGGCAAATAGTGTTTCCATCACGACTTTCGTTTTTATTTTAATTGTGTCTTGTGAGATTTTCGGGATAGCTCCATTTGTAAAGATTTATTGGGGCAAGTGTTGGCAATGTGCCATGAATGATATTAAGGTATGTGTTAGTTTGACCTTGATTTCAATCAAGTTGGCACAATCTATATTGCAAAAAACCATAACTTGGACAAAGAAAAGTGGTAAGAGATGACATGAATTGCATAAGGCATGCCTAGATGTGGGGGTGTTTCCATGGAAATTAAAGACTCTAGTGAAAATTCGGTTTGCTTCAAGAATCTTTGTATTATAAAAAATTCTTAAATTCAAACATGTCATCACCCTTTATTATGGAAACAAATGTCCTTAACACTCCAAAAACATGTGCCAAGTCCATAGGTATGGGTAATAGCCCAAATTATTTTCGATACCTTTGGGCATGTGGTTCAACAATGTGCATTGAACCAAAGGCAAGGTTATTGGTTGTTATCAAATGCACTTACTACCATTGTAACTTTTGTTTGTCAATTTTGAAGGGGTTTGTGGGGGCCTAATTTTAATGACACCCAAGATTTTGATGGGGGGTTCCATATCTTCCAAAAGAACATGCCAATATAAGTGGTGCATGTTTAAAACCCTTTCATTTCATTTGTGGTTTATGTTCAATTGACAAAAGTTCACAACATGTTGGCTATGATGTTAAACCCTTGTTACAAGGGGTTCATATTGGTTGTTTAGTATGTTGGCAAGGAGAAAACACTATAATTGTAAATGAGTACGATTGTTAGGTATTACATCCCCTCCTTGTTCGTGAATACCATCCTTGAATCCAAGTGATGCAAGTGCTAGAACTTCTAGTTGTTCTACATCGCAAAACATCGAAAGTACAAGCATATATGATCTTATCGAAACCGGTGAGGAAATGGCCTCATTAGTTGTCAAGGAATAACAACACCATTTCTGGGTCAAAAAGTGAGAGAGAATGAGTGCAAGAATCCATAGCATGATGGATAATTCATGAAATATAGTTTCCTTATGTTAGGTTTATAGCCTGACAAATATTGGGGATTGTTGGTTCTTAAATTGAGGCAGAAAAAGTTTTCAACATTACAAATATTTGCACAAACCTCAAATGCTTTTGGTTGGGCATTGAGAATCTTGACATGTTTATAAGCATCTACACGAATTAGCCAAATGATGTTCATGTTCAAAGCTTGGCATCCATGGTGCAATTCATGGATATGGAAGAGGCCTTGATGGAAGGAAATGAAGACCTCATTCATAAGGTTGGGCTTTTGCAAATTGAAGAAATTGATGATCAGCTCTAGGTAATCTTTTTTGTTTGTTTTGCATTAGTCAAGTTTGTTTTTGGTCAAATAGTTTTCTAAGTTAAATTGAGCTCGTGTTGTCATTTTTGTTTTTTTTTCCTCCTGGATCTTGGAGCAATGAAGTGGCCATGGAGTGAGGTTGATTTAAAACCTTAACGCTTGGAGATGATGGAACCCTTAAAAAAATTTTAAACACCATGTTTAAGGTTTTTGCCTTTGTTACACCTTCTTGCATTAAACCTAGCTTGTACCCTTGATTTGGCATGGGTGTGTTGGGATGCACAATTGAAAATTTAGGGTTTTGGGTGAAGGAAAGACTAAGGTAGATTTGGGGGCTGTTTCAAAATGGCACAGTGGCTAGTAATTGGATTTGCACAAGGGTAGCTAACAAATGCAAAGCCTTAAAGGTAGTAAATTATATTATTTCAAACTAAATGCATGTTATACCACTTGGGTTCCACATTGTTGTGCACTACCAGTGACAATGAAATGGTGAAAAAAAAAGAGTTGTTTTGTGAAAATTAAGTTCCATTTGAATGAAAATATTGAATGACAATGAGTGTAACTTGAATTGAATTCAAATTGAATTCAAATACATTGCATGAAATTCTAATTCCATTGAATTGAATTCAAATTCAATTGAGTACAGATTCAAGTGAACTACATTCAAATTTCAAAATTGAATTTCAAAGCATTGAATCAAATTCAAAATTAACTAAATTCAATTCAAATTGAATTGAATTGAATTGAAATCCAATGAAATTCAATTAAAGAAAAAGGGAATGGAAATTGTTGCACAATGTATTGAAAATATGCTTATCACTTCCAGCAGCCATGAGTATGGTGTTCGAAAAAAATATATAAAACTCCAAAAAAACACAAATCCAAAAAGATGTACACCTTTTCATTCCATTCAAGTTAAATTCCAAAACAAAATCTATTTTGGCATGACAAGACATCTAGTGCACCCTAAACCCACCTACCCTATACTAGCTCATATGTTACCATGGCCACTGGAATTAGCAATAGATGCAAGATCTCAAATGATGGTTATGAACATTAAGGATCATGACAAATTTGCTGAGACCTAGTGAAAGCAGTAACACTGGTGAATACAAGCGAATCCCTCATTATAGTAGCAGTATGACCTGCTCTTTCTGTTTGCAAAATGAAAGTTTGGTGGAGCTGTTTCCATGTGTTGTGGGTAGGTAGTGGATCAGTAATGTCTCTTGCCTGGCAAGTGGTGCGAACATACTACATGAACAATAATAAAGGTGCTAGTTTTATGGTGAAGAAAAAGCTGGCATCATGCTGTTGAGGTTCATCTGAAATTGAAGCTGTTGTGCAAGATCAATCCTCAGGTATTCAGTGAGTCAACCCATAAGGTTAAGATGGCACTACAGTATTTTCTGTTGGTCTGAATACTGCCAGGACATATGCTATTGTTAGTCGTCAATCTATATACTTCAGAGTAGCTTCTCTCTTCAATAAAATAGGGCTTTTCTCTATACATATTCAGATATTCACACAATACATCATGTTTAACAATATGATTTGCTAGAGATGACTTTGTGGACTTATATCACAATCATGTGAAAACATGTCCAATTCAGTGTGCCAGTCACATCCTTTCTTAACCATCAACCGCTTGCCTACAATAGTACACATCGTCACTTCCTGTTTTACACACAAACTAAGTTCCTGCTTCCAGTTCCAGATCCACTAGAAAGCTCTGTGTTTTGCCTCAGCTTCTAATGAAATTAAGGAACCAAATGGTGGGTTGTCCACCAAAACTCAGCTTCCTTCCTCCTCCCATTTGCTTCAGAATCCTTGAATCTTACTAATCCACTGCAGGAGCCTCTGACATTTACCTGCAAAAATTGTAGCACAATCACCACTACTCAGGCAAAGACAAATCCAAGAGCAAATGATCCAGAATAAGAGTCACAGCCAGCTGCAGGGTCAGACGACTTGTACATAAGAGTTTAGGTCTTACCCTACTGTTCAGGCAGCCTACAATCTTCCCAAGCATGGAAAATGTAGGGGGGCATGAAGGATGTGCAGAGAGTGTTCAAGAGGATGGCAACGTCATCTTGGACTGTTGTGAGTCTGGGACATGTAGAATGTAGGCAAGGTCAGAAGGGGTTGGATCTATATCTAGAAAATTTCTATATCTACATAAGAGATGTATCCAGTTCCAGTCACCTTTATGGGGGGGGGCGGGGGGTTTGCTTCATATGCGAGTCAAACGGGTAGAAGAATAAGACTAGGGTAGATGAAAATGACCGAAATCAGGAAGAAAAATGCTCGAAGGAGATGAACAAGGATTCAAACCCTGCTACGACATATCATCATCCACCAACTTAAAAAAGAGCATTTTTAAGAGCATAAAAAGAGACCACAAAAATGTTTTTGCTCCAAATCCTCGAAACTCTTTTTATCATGGAAGAGAGGAAAAAAAAGAGAAGCACCTGTTCAGTGATGAGATTCCTTCTTGGCCGGAGAGCTAGCCAGCTTGGATGTCATACCCTCCACAAACAAGTAGACGCCGAACGCAGCCAGCGCGATGCCCAGCCCTGGAGTGGCGCGTCTCAGGTTATTGCTGATGAGGGGATGCTTGCGATACGCATCCCTAGCCGCGAAGAAAGATCCCGTGGCAACACGCGGCTTGCTACCGCCACTGAATCTGTCCGACGCCAGCCCTGCTCAGCTTCTACTCTTGTGATTTTGTGCCCCAAGCAAACGACGAGAGACTCGAGAAGTAACTTCTTGTCCTTTGCCCTGTTGTGTCCAGACGTTAGCTTCCAAGCCAATACCTTTAGGGTTTCCGATTGAGAACGAGGGCCAGATTGAACCTTCATCCACCTGCTAACCAACCAGTGTGGTTAACTCGGTTGTTGTTCTCTGTCACTTTTTTAACCCCCCAGCCAGGGGGTCTTTCATTCAGCTCAGTTGCTGTTTGTACGTCTATTAAGATCTTTACTAAGTACCGAATACAAAAAGTGCCATATCGGTCTTCTTTGTCCTAGAGTAATTCATGCGTACTAGGGTTAAACCCCAAGACAAATAAATGATTTTGTCCTGTCAAATGGCCAGGACCTAGTCCTTGGGACCCTGGCCTCCGCACCTTAAGACTGGGTGTCTTCAGACAAAGTGTCCCGTAAAGGTTTGAGGGCCTAAGACAGAACGATTTCAAAGCCTAAGCCGTGATGCTTTTTCCAATCCTAAGACGGTAAGGCCTAGGATATGAAAAACATATTAGGCCTAGGACTTAAATCTATGATAGCTGCCTAAAACCAGACAAGAGCAGCTCGCGGAGCTTGCTAAGCTTGCCACCACCTCCCAGTCCTACACCCATCTCTTCCCCGACAGGATTGCCAAAGAAACCTCCAGCTGGTTGCACGACGAGCTCCAATTCCAGCCTCCTGTTACTGTGTCTCTTGTTGCTGCGAATGGGTATTCCAGTATTCAAACTGTAATTGATGAAGCTCCTTCGTGGAGCACATCAAGGTCAGAATTCTGCCTGGAGGATCACACACAGACAGGTGTTGTGAATTCTGCCATGAGGATCATAGACAGATGATGGGTTTTCTTGTACAAGAAGAAGAAGAAGACGATTCTTCTTCTTCTTCTTCTTCTATTGGTTTTGTTGTGAAGCAGCCCATGCAGGGATTAAGGATCCCAAATCATCTGTCTCCAAGGTTTGTATGCACGGGATTTCTCATATGACGCGCAGTCGTTGATGGAGTGGATATCCACACAGCTACCACAGCAGAAAAACAAACTCTCAGGCAGTGTTTGAAGAAATCAGGAAAGCGATTGAGGCACCACATGACTATGCTGCCATATGACTGGAGCTTCCGCTATCTCTTTGACAGAAATATCCGAGACTCATTCAAGTGACTTAGTGGAGGCTAGAGGTTTTACGAGGTGACAATTTATCTGTTCTCCTCTTTCTCCTCACTCTCTTGAACAAGATTCTATATTTACATTCCTCCACTGGCTTTCTGTATTCTGGACATGAATTCATTCTTTCTCCATTTAGGTTTCAGTGGATCTCTGCTATCTTATACAGTCTCTGAGTTTTTGGCCCTGAGCTATTAACCATAGGGAGT